>CEUV01149404.1_pt1 | contig 10324 bp, 8 predicted proteins | sample 356401 | NCBI WGS metagenome assembly CEUV01 (sample SAMEA2622710, study PRJEB7988) | marine metagenome | isolation source: saline water (ENVO:00002010), including
AGCGCCACGGCGCGGGCCACCCGCGGGTCGAGCCGCTGCGTGATGCGCTTAATCACACCGCCCTTGCCGGCGCTGTCGCGTCCCTCGCAGAGGATCAGCACCTTGGCGTTGGTCGTCACAACCCAGTCCTGGAGCTTGATCATCTCTGCCTGAAGGCGCAGGAGGTTCGGATAGTAGATACGCCCGTCCAGACCCTTGGGATGCTGCTTCTTGTAAAGCGCGCGCACCTCTTCGGACAGGATCGGTTCGTTGAATTCCACTTCGATGAGGTCATCAAGCGTTTCCTCGAACTCGGTATCCAGCATGTCCTGGAGCTTTTCGAACCTGTCCTTTGTCATCTTTCCTGTCCTTGCATGTCGGCGTCTCGCCGACGCATTCCCATCCCTTAAACTAGCACGAAACACCGGCCGGCTTCACCCGGCGAAACGCGCCTGCGGAAGGCCCTGTGTGCCGGTGCCGGTGATCGCAAACAGGCTGCCGGCCTCTGGCTGCGCTGCCGTATCGCTGATCCCTTCGGCGATCGATGTGACATAGAGCGTGTCGAGACCGGCGCCGCCAAACATGACCTTGCTGGGCTTCTCCACCGGCATCTCTATGATCCGGTCGACCATCCCCGCCGGCGTCACACGAACAATCTGCCATCCACCCACACCGGCAAACCAGTAGCAGCCATCAACATCAATCGTGGCCCCGTCCGGCCGTCCGGCGACTTCTCCGCTATGAAAGAACACCCGTTGCGCGGTCGGTGTGCCGGTATCGGGATCATAGTCACAGGCCCAGACTGTCTGCACATCCCGGTTGGTGTCAGCGAAATACATCACGTCCCCGTCCGGCGAGAAAGCCAGGCCGTTGGTCGTGTGGACAAGGTCCAGATGACGGCTGACGCTGTGATCGGGATCAAGCCTGTAGAAACTGCCGCGGCGTTCCGGCGGCGCACCGTCATCGCGCATGGTTCCCGCCCAGAAGCGGCCATGCGAGTCGGTGGTACCGTCATTGAACCGGTTGCCCTCGAGATGTGATTCCGGCGTCGCGATGCACTGTTTCGCGCCGCTGGCCGGATCGAACAGGTAAAAGCCGCTTTCCGTCGCCATCACAAGCCCGCCGGAGGCACGGCGCGCGATGCTGCCGACCTGCTCGCCAACCTCGAAACTGTTATTTGTTCCGCTCGCCGGATCATAGCAATGGACCAGTCCGGCACGTATATCGACCCACCAGAGCCTGGCGTCATCCACGTCCCATATCGCGCCCTCGCCCAGCCGCGAACGGCTCGGAACAACACAAACGATGGATATCGTCATGGCAAATCTCCCTGATACCGGCGGTGCCTGTTCCAGATCCCTGACACAGCCGCCTCTCCTCTATATAGGCATGGTGGTTGTGAAATCACATTGATGCTGTCACACCCGCCTTAACGACAGCTACGATGTCATGCCGCGAACCACGGCAATGCAGGCAAGGACCATGTCACCAGATAAACGCCTCGAAAAAATCATCAATGACGGGCTGTGCATCGGTTGCGGGCTGTGCACCGCCATCGCCGGCGAGGCCGCCCTTCCTTTCGGCCGCGATGACGAGGGCGAGCCGCGTCCCTTTGCCGGGCCTGCGCTCGATGATGCCGTGATGGATCTGGTCTATGACATCTGCCCTGGATTCAATCTCGAGGGGCTGCCGCGGGAACTGGCGTCTGCCGCACCGCAGCAGGACCTCGTCTGGGGGCCGCATATCCGCATGCTTCAGGCGCATGCCGGCGACCCGCAGCAGCGCCATATCGGCGCCACGGGCGGGGTGCTGACGGCACTTGCCTGCCAGCTGCTGGAAAGCGGCGAAGTGGGAATGATTGCCCATGTCCGGGCCGCCGGCGACCCGCCCCATTTTGGCGAGGCCACGATCAGCCGCACGACCGAAGAGGTTCTGGCCGCCGCCGGATCACGCTATGGCCCGACCGCCGCGCTGGCGCAGATCGGCACCCTCCTCGACGGGAACCAGCCTTTTGCCCTGATCGCCAAGCCCTGCGACCTGAACGCCATGCGGAGGCTGGCGCATCACGACCCGCGCGTCGACCGGCTGGTGCGCTACTGGCTGACACCGGTGTGCGGCGGCTATATGCCCGATGTCGGCTTTCGCCAGTTTGCCAGCCGCATGGGCCATGACCCGGACAGCATCACCGCCGTACGCTATCGCGGGCATGGCTGCCCGGGCCCGACGCGGATCGAGCACGAGGACGGCAGCGCGGCAGAGCATCATTATCTCGATGTGTGGGGCGATGATGACAGCCAGTGGGTGCTGTCCTTCCGTTGCAAAATTTGCGCCGACGGCATTGGCGAAGCCGCCGACATCGCGGCCGCCGACAACTGGGACGGCGGCGCGCCCACCCGCGAGGGATCGGAGACGGACCCCGGAAGCAACGCAATGATCGTGCGCACAGATGCGGGCGCGCGGCTTGTCGCGGCAGCAATACAGTCTGGTCGGCTTGTCGAGGAGACGCCTTTGACCACCGCGGATCTGGGCCGCATGCAGCCGCATCATGTCCGGCGGAAGCTGAGCGGGCTTGCCCGCGCGCGCGGTCTTGCCGCCGCCGGCAGCCTGGCGCCGCGCTTCTTCAACATGCGGGCAGAAGAGCTCGACGCGGCACTGGGCGAGGATGACCGGCGGACAGAAGAGGACGGCGCAACACGTCGCGCAATCCAGCGCCGCAGGTGAGGAGGTGCCTAGGCCTCCGGCTCAGGCCCTTTCGACGCGCATCGGCAGGTACGAGAACGCCCTGATGGTGTTGTTCATGGCCGTTTGCGGCACACCGTCCAGATGCCAGCTTGCGACACGTTCCGCCATCGCGCGTATCAGCGCGTTCAGCTCCAGCCGTGCCAGATGCATGCCCATGCACATGTGCGGTCCCTGGCCGAACCCCAGATGCCGGTGCGTCTTGCGGGTGACATCAAACCTGTCGGCGTCGGGAAAGACCGTTTCATCGCGATTGGCGCTGGCATAGACGACAAGCACCCGCTGACCCTGCTTCATCGAGACGCCGTGCATCTCGACATCCTCGGCCACATAGCGCGAGAAGGCGCGGATCGGGGTGGTCAGCCTGACAACCTCCTCCACCGCGTTGCCGATCAGCGATTTGTCCTCGCGTACAAGTTGCCACTGGTCCGGCGAGTCGGCGAAATGCCAGGCAAGATACGCCGCCGTCGAGATCGTGGTGTCGAGGCTCGGCGCAATATAGTCACGGAGCATCTGGGCCGCTTCCTCTGGCGGCACGCCCTTGCCGGGCGCCTCGTCGAAGATCCGGCGTGCCAGCCCGCCATGCTGCATCTTTTCCGGCTTGCCGAATTCGTTCAGAAAATCACGAAGCTCGCGAAGCCCTTGGTATGACTCGCGAGAGCGTTCGTTGAAGCCTTCAAACAGGTTGAAGGTGGCAGCGGCCCATTCCAGCATGCGCGCCTTGCCATGAGCCGGCAGCCCGACCAGATCGACGACGATCGAAAGCGGCAGGATGCTGGCGAATTCGGCCACCGCGTCGAACCGTCCGGCAGCGCAGACGGCATCGGCGACATCGTCAGCGGCGCGTTCGATCGCCGGCGCAAGGCTTGTCAAAGCGTCAGGCATGATGGCGGTCGCGGTGATGCTGCGCTGGCGGCGATGGCGTTCAGCGTCGGAATTGAGCGTCGAGCCGATCAGGATATTGTTCACCTCGTCATTCAGGCTGAGTCCGCGACCCGACAGGAACAGCTTCGGCTTCCGCAGGATTTCGAGACAGGGCTGGTAGGCCACCGCCGCCCAGACATTGTTCTCGGGAAGCCAGACGATCGGACCGGTGTCCCGCATCTGCCTGTAGGCCGGCAGGGGATCGGCGATCACGCTGTCGGCGAAAAAGTCACCCTCGTAAACAGGTAGCCTGCTCAAAGCCTGCCCTTTCCTAGGTGCCGGTTTGCGGCGGCGGTGTGGCCCCTTTTGGCCCGAGGTCACGGACGGCCTCCAAACCGCCAAGCGCCTCGACCATCTGCCGCTGCTCGGCATGCGCCCGCTCATTCACCTCGTCCGGATCGCAAATCTCGCGCAGTTCACGATGCAGGTCGGCCAGCAGATCGGCATGCGCCGGATCGCCGGCAAGATTTTCCGTCTCTTCCGGATCGGCCTCGAGATCGAACAGCTCGTCCTCGAACCCGACATAATGGATGAGTTTGTAGCGGCCGCGCCGCAGCATGAAGGCGCCACTCACCGCGCCGGCAGCGTGATATTCGCTGAACACCGGCCGTTCCATGTCATCTTCCTCGCCGGCGATCTCGACCAGAGAGCGTCCCGCCATCTCGGGAAGGGGATCAATGCCGAAATGCGCCGGAATTGTCGCCGACAGATCGAGCAGCGAGACAGGCGTATCGCAGGTGCCGGGCGCAAGGTCAGGATCCGATACCAGAAGCGGCACCGCCACCGATTCCTGATACATGTTGGATTTGCCCCAGAGTCCGCGCGCGCCGACATTGTCGCCATGGTCGCTGCTGTAGACCACCGTTGTGCTGTCGGCGAGGCCGGCCTCTTCCAGCGCCGTGGTGATCTGCCCGACATTATGGTCGAGCCAGCTGATCAGCCCGTAATAGGCGACAAAGGCACGGCGGCGCTCCTCGGCATCCACAAACCGCATCTCGGTGTCCATCATCGCGTTCTGTTTTTCAACCCAGGGATGGCGCTGATATCCTCTCGAGGGATGAAGCTTGGGTTCCGGCAGATCCATGCCGTCATAGATGTCATAGAAGGGCTGCGGGCAGACCAGCGGGAAATGCGGCGCCACAAGCCCGACATAAAGACACCAGCCCTGCGGCCCGGCCGCGGCATCGCGAAGCCAGTCCACCGTGCGATCCGTCACCGCGGCGTCATAGCGGCTGTAGGTGCTTTCCCCGGGCCCGATCTCCGGTCCGAGCATGCGCCCGGGCGCGCTCAGGCGTTCACCCTCATGCCGGATCGAGGCCCAGATCATGCCGATCCCGTCCTGCACCATCATCGGGATGTGAAGCTGGTCGAAGCCGCTGGCATCTTCAGGCTTGCGGTAATGCAGCTTGCCGATGGACTCAACCGGGATGCCGGCATCCTGCAACTGGTGGCCCCAGCCCCGGGGCGCACCGGTATAGGGGCTGGCATTGTCCCAGTGACCGGTCTGATGGACATAGCGGCCGGTCGCGAAGGCGGCGCGCGCAGGAACACAGATCGGTGACGGCGTGTAGGCGTTGGTAAATCTCACGCTGCGATCTGCAAGCGCGTCTAGGTTGGGTGTCCGGACGAAGTCATGGCCGGCACAGCCCATCGCATCGAAACGATGCTCGTCCGAGACGATCACCAGAAGATTTCGCATGACCACTCCGGAGTTACTGTTCCAGGTTTTCCAGCTTTCCGGACACGCCGTCGAGGCGGTCGAGAAAATCGTGCAGGGTTGCGAGCTCCTCTTGGGAGAAGGGCGAGAGCAGGTGTGACTGTCGCTGGTGCATGACCGGGATCAGTCGAGACATCATCTCGCGTCCGGCGGGGGTCAGGTGTAGCCTCATCACCCTCTTGTCTTCGGTGTCGCTTTCACTGACAAGCAAACCTTCGCTGATCAACCGTTCAACAATACGGCTGACCTGACCTTTATCGAATTCGGCCTTTTCGGTGATTTCTTTTTGCGTAGTGGCCAGGTTGTTAACAAGGATGTTCAGCACGCGAAAATGAGCCAGCGGAACACTGTCGTGACGCCGCAACAGGTCGGCAGCCTGCGAGTTCAGGTTGGCCTGAAGACGCGACAAACGGAATGTCAGTATTTTTGTGAATGGATGACTTCCTTCAAGACTGACCAGTGATTGCTCGGGATATTCGATATCTGTGTCGGAATCGTCTGTGCTCATTTCAACCTTCAATCTACGCTCGTGGCTGATCCATATCGAAACTATTGTCCAATGCCCGTTGACAGGTCAAGTTGGACGCCTAGGCTTAGCCAGTGATTATCTGCGTCTGGAGGAAACAATGAAATCCATACTTCGCCCGCTGGCTGTCGCCGGCGCTCTTGTTCTGATGGCCACCACCGGCGCGTTCGCCGAATGGAAGCCGTCGGGTCCCATTACCATGATGATCGGCTTTGCCGCGGGCGGCGGTGCTGATACTCAGGCCCGCATGATCGCCGAAGAACTGGAAAAGCGCCATGGCTGGACCATCATCCCCGAGCAGGTTACCGGTGGCGGCGGCGCCAAGCTGGCTGCCAAGATGAAGGGAATGGCGAATGACGGCACCGTGATCGGCCTCGCCGTGACCGAGACATTCGGCTACAACATGGTCGCCAACCCCAAGGCGGGATACACTCAGGCCGACATTACGCCGCTGACCACCACTGCCGGCTTCCAGATGGGAATCGTCGCCCAGGCCTCCAAGGGCTGGAAGGATTTCGGTGACGTCATCGCAGCCGCCAAGGCCGGCGAGACCATCCGTTTCGGCACTATGTCGCCGAAGATTGCCGACATCGCCTATCTTCTGGGCGAGGCCAACGGCGTCGAGTTCAACATCATCGAGGTGAAGGGCGGAAAGGCCGTGATGAACGGCGTCAACGCCGGTGACATGGATATCGGCTTCATGGCCGGCATTCAGGCCAAGGGGGTCGCCGCAGGCGATCTCGTCAATCTTGCCTCGGCGCTGTCCACGCCGCTGGAGATGTCCCCGGACGCCAAGGGCATGGACGCCTATGGCGTTGATTTCGTTCTCGACGGCTATTTCGTCTTTGTCGGTCCGGGCGGCATGCCTTCGGAAGCGAGCAAGGCGCTGAGCTCGGCCATTGCCGATGTGGTCAACGACCCGTCGACCAAAGCCGGCGGCTTCGTCAAGAAGGCCTTTGGCGGCGCGACCACCATTTCCGGCTCCGAGCTTGGCGGCCTTCTCGCCAAGGACGCTGCCGAGTCAGAAATGCTGATGAACGCGGTCCAGTAAGGGCGCTATTGCTTCAGGCCGGTGCCTTCAGGCGCCGGCCTTTGGTTTTTTGATGTCAACTCTGTCGAACATCACCCAGCACCGCGCGATCGGTGCCATCATCTGCCTGTTCGGGATTGCCGCGCTGACGCTGTGGCTGCCGAACGACGTTGATTCGGGACTGATCGAAAAGGTCCGGCGGCGCTACCAGATCGGCGACATGCTGGCGCCGGTGTTGGCGCTTTGCATCATGCTGTTTGGCGGCGCCTGGCTGATGCTTTCCACCAACCGGACAATCATCGGCAAGATCGCCGCGCCGGCGCGCGCTATCCTGATGTTCCTTGTCATCGTCGGCACATCGCTTTTGCTGATGCGCTTCACAGGGCCCGTCATGGTATGGCTTGCCGAAGCCGTCGGCGTGGTCGAAGCCGGCACCGGTTACCGGCCGTTGCGCGACACGCTTCCGTGGAAATTCACCGGGTTTCTTGCCGGCGGCACGATGATGATCTGGGCGCTCGGCGCCTATGCCGACAACAAGTGGTCCTGGCGGCGGCTTGTCATAGGCTTTCTCATCGCCCTGGTCATCGGCGCGGCATTCGACCTTCCCTTCGAGGATCTGATCCTGCCTCCCAATGGTGACCTGTAATGGGGATCGGCGATCACATCCTGCTTGGTTTTCAGGCGGTCCTCTACGGATCGGGCATGGTGCAGATCCTCGGCATCGGCATTCCGCTGCCAATCCTGACGGTGTTCCTCGGCCTAGTGACCGGCATTGTCGTCGGGTCTGTTCCGGGGCTTGCCGGACCGATGGCGATGGCGGTCGCGCTTCCCATCCTGATCAGCATTTTCGGTTATGAGACATCGGCGTTTCTTCCCGTGCTCGGCTTTATGATCGGCATCATGAAAGGTGCCACGGTGGGCGGCGCGGTTCCGGCGATCCTGTTCAACACGCCGGGAACACCCGATGCGCTGATGACCACGCTCGACGGCTACCCGATGACCCGGCGCGGCAAGGCCTTCAAGGCCCTTCGCGTCGCCCATTTCTCTTCAGTATCCGGCGACAGCATTTCGGACATCGTGCTGTTCATCGGCGCGCCGTTTCTGGCGATCATGGTCGAATCCTATCTCGACCTTCCGGAGAAGGCGGCGCTGATCCTGCTGTCGCTCTGTTTCATCGCCGCCATTGTCGGCAAGCCGGTCGCCAAGGGGCTGATCGCGGTGGGGATGGGCCTTTTCGTCGCCACCATCGGCACGGGCGAGGATTTCTACCCGCGACTGACGGGCGGCGTTCTCGAGCTGTCCGGCGGCTTTCCTATCGCCTGCGTGATTCTGGGGACACTGGTCATCGGCGAGGTGTTCGCCGCCCTGTTCGCGATGCGCGGCGAAATGGCAACCACCGGAAAGCTGGTCCGGCACGAGGTGACAGGCGACAACAGCCTGCCGCTTGCCGAGAAGAAGCAGCTGCTTCGTTTCATTCTGCCGTCAGCCTTCATCGGCACATCGATCGGCGCCCTTCCCGGCATTGGTTCGACCCTCGCCGCGACCCTTGGCTACACCGCCGCCAAAAGGCGCCACGAAGCCCGTCATCCGGATGATGACGAGACGAAATTCGGAACCGGTGTGCCGCAAGGCGTTGCCGCCACCGAGGCCGCCAATTCGGCCGTATCGGGGGCCAACCTGATACCGGTCCTGTCGCTTGGCATCCCGGGCAATGCCGCCGCGGTGTTCCTGATCCTGGCGATGGATTCGATCAACGGCCTGAACCCCAGCCCCGGGGTATTCAAGCTGCCGTCAAGCGGCACCAACCCGGAAATGGTGATGGCCTTCGGGCTCTTCACGCTCATGGCCCTTGCCAACATCCTGAACTGGATCGGCGGGCTTCATGTTATGCGCCTGATGGGGAACATGGTCCATATTCCGAAGCAGATGCTGTTCCCGTCGGTGCTGCTGCTGACCATCGTCGGCATCTATGTCCAGGACACCAGCATGCTGGCCGTGATCTGGCTGGTGATGTTCGGCATCCTTGGTTTCGTCATGCGGCTCTGCGCCCTGCCGATCCTGCCATTCGTTATCGCCTTCATTCTTGCCAAGCCGCTTGAGCGCACCATGCGCGAGGGTTTTTCCGCCACCGGCGGCGACCCGATGTTCCTGTTTTCCAGCCCGATCTGCATTGCGCTGATGGCTGGCTGCGCCATCGTCCTTGTCTATTTCGCCAGAAAGACAGCCTCATGACACGACCAAATATCCTGTTCATCACCGCCGACCAGCACCGCGCCGACTGCCTCGGCATCGAGGGTCGCAAAATCAAGACACCGCATCTCGACCAGCTGGCTGCCGAGGGAACACGTTTCGCCAACGCGATCACACCCTGTGTCATCTGCCAGCCGGCGCGTGCCTCGATCCTGACCGGCCAGCTGCCGCGCACGCACGGCGTTCACGACAACGGCATCGACCTGCCGCCGGAGACCGGGGACAAGGGGTTCGCCGGATCGCTGGCAGCGGCAGGCTATGACACCGCCTATTTCGGCAAGGCGCATTTCTCGACCTATCACACCCATGAGCCGACCGGCACGCCGGAATGTGTGAAGTCCTCGGCACAGTATGGTGACGACTGGTATGGCCCCTATATGGGGTTCGAGCATGTCGAGATGATGCTTCTCGGCCATAACTGGTTTCTTCCCGAAGAGCCGCCACGCGGCCAGCATTATGAGCGCTGGTTCTTTGCCGACGGTCGCGGCCACGAGAAGAACGCCGCCTACCGGCAGAACGGCCGCGACACCAAGGGGGCGGCACAGACGCATCATTCGATGCTGCCGGTGGCCTGGCACAATTCCACATGGACGGCGGACCGGGCCATCAGCTGGATGCAGGCGCGCGCGGCCGATGCCGACCCGTTCTGTGCCTGGGTCAGCTTTCCCGATCCGCATCACCCGTTCGACGCGCCGGAACCATGGTCGCATCTCCACGCGCCGGAGGATGTCGATCTTCCGGAGCACAGGACCCGTGATTTCGAGAGGCGTCCATGGTGGCACGAGGCTGTGATGACAGCCGAGCCGGCCGGCGATGCAGCGCACGCCGATATCCGCAAGAACTACAGCCGAATCCAGCCGCAGAGTGACGAGCAGCTTCGCGAGATCATCGCCAACACCTATGGCCAGATCGCGCTGATCGACCATCAGGTCGGACGGCTTATGAACTGTCTCGACGAGCTTGGCATCGCCGGGAACACAATCGTCGTCTATTCCTCCGACCATGGCGACTGGCTTGGCGACCACGGGCTGGTGCTGAAAGGCCCGATGCATTACGAGGGCCTGCTTCGCGTGCCGCTGATCATTCGCGGGCCTGGCGTGCCGGCGGGCGATCTGAACGACAATCCGGTCAGCACCATGGACCTTGCCGCGACCTTCAC
>CEUV01116942.1_pt1 | contig 10298 bp, 13 predicted proteins | sample 356401 | NCBI WGS metagenome assembly CEUV01 (sample SAMEA2622710, study PRJEB7988) | marine metagenome | isolation source: saline water (ENVO:00002010), including
ATCTCGGTAAACCACCTGCACCCTGATGGCATCCTTGCCAACATCCCTTGCGGAATCACGGTTCCTTCCGTATCTCTGGATTGACGTGTAAACTCGGACGTAGTGGTTAGCATGACGGGGGAGTTTGCGTTCGTAGACCCATTCCATCACCGGTTTTCTTCGATAATACACGTCCACCGGTTTGAAGCGACGCTTCCGCAGGAACAGATCCATCTCGGGAAGTTCGATATCGATGTAATGACGGTTGCTCACGACATCACCTTCTTGAAGTGGAGAATCTGTTGGCACCATCGTGCCCACGGATCGGTGAGTGACTTTGGTGCTATTTCCACCAACGGCCCTCCTGACGATTTGTAAGTTGATAACGCTGCTTCCACGCGACCGCATTCCGAGCACACCTCGGTTTGGTCATCGTATCGGCTGGTAGCACCACGGTGAGCACCGGGATTATCGTTGGAAGGAATGTAACCGAAGCAGATCGGGCACCTATCGTGAGGATCCTCGGGCATTTCCGCGGACCATTCCACGTCATCACCCCAGTTCGCGTCCCCTGACTTGCGGGGATTGCTATCGCTCCACTCGACGTCGTCCCAATCTATCTCGTTACGGTTCAACTTCTGGAACAGTAGTTTCAGACGTTGCTGTCTTGCTTCGGCAGGTGTGATAGCGTTGTAAGGATGGCGATGGCTGTAATTCATGTTACTCAAACCCCAGATGGCGGGTATCTTGTCACCGATTCTCGAGAAAATGGGATTGCGATTCAGGTTTGCTTCCACGGTTATCCCTCTGATACCAAGTTCGTCGATGATCTGCTTCAGGGTAAGTGCCCTTTGTGATAGCAGGGAGGTAATCTGAGTCGTGATCCACCGGTTCTCCGATCTAAACTCTTCTGCATACATCGATGTAGGTCCGAAACCGTATTTCAAACTGTCCACGGTGTAATCGCCGGTGATGGCAGAGGATGTCATCAGGTCCTGCGGCGTGTAATCGGCCAAGGTTTGGTCAGGCTGGTAAGGTGCTTCGAACGACTCCGCTCTCTTCCAACCGGTTCTCTGATCGGGATCTCTGTATGGACGGCCCATGGCATCGTAGATGTCCTGCTCGGTAGCACCAGCGATGTAAGCACCGGTGTTACGATCGAACAGACCGTATTCGGACAACTTCATGCCCCGCTTCTTTGCCATCCAGCGATACTTGATGTTGAAATCTGCTGGACCTGTGAAATACATGATGGTGGCACCCCACGCTTCGGGTGTGGTCACCCTGAAGTCGACCTTCTCGCCGTCGATGATAACCTGTGCCTTCTGGTCACCCACCCAGTTGATACCCTCGTTGGGAGGTAGCATCTCGGGAAGAGTTACTCCTTCCTTGGGAATGACCACGAAATCGATGTCACCGATCATCTGGGCCCCTCGACGGTAGGATCCGCAAGCCATCTGGCGATCCACGAACGGTTTGAGGTGTTTCTCCACCTTCCTGACGATTCTATCAGCCTTGGCACGGGGAAACCGGACCTTGGTCTGCTGTGGGGCAGGCATAATGGGATTTTGCCCTGCCAACTACTTATAGTTGTCGAGACGATCGTCCCATCCTAACTGCGGTTCGACGTGCTCGTAGTAACATCGGGGACAGAATCCGTTGATGGCACTCATGTAGGTCATTTCCTTCCAATCTGGTAGCCGGATCTTGGATTTTTCTATCTCATCCTCGGTGTAATTCTGGTTTACCTCGCTGACAACGCGATCACGCAGATCATACCACATCTCCTCCGGCATGTAACCACGGTTGAGGGCATCTCTTCCGATCGCCTTGCTGGGATTCCTCTCCACCCATGCCTTGGCACGTTCCCCAGTGGTCTTGTAGACCTCGTTCTGGTATTCCTTCAACCGTTCTATGCTCACACCGCACCTCATACAAGGGCCGTCGTATCCCAATTTCTTGGTCCAACCATCGGGACCGAAGATCCAATCCATCTGTTCCTCCTTGGCATCGTCACGAACCTTGAGGATCCTGTTGGGAATCCAGTTGTAACTACGGTTGGCTGAGGCCCTTCGAGCCTCGAAATCCTCGGGAGTCATCTGATCGGACCAGTAACGACGGTTGCGAAGGTTACGCAGGGTGTCTTCGTTGGCTAACATCCACGCGAAGTAGTCCGCGGACCAAGAGTAGTTGATGACACCGTAATCCAGAAATATCAACCTAACCACCACATCTCCTGATTGATGGCCCAAGCGCGGGGAAGGCAGGCACAGAACTCCCACTCACCGTCGTTAACCTTGTTCATGTCGGATACGATACCCATCATCTCGGGCCCCGTCAGGGCTGCTATCGCGTCTTCCAAGTCCGTAAAGTTCTTGGGATCGCTCAGAAACGTTATCACCCTCAACGATTGCATAAACCCCGGCTTTCCGCAGGTAGGGCAACGGGTTCGCCGGCTGAACATGATATCTCCTCCGTCGGCCGACTATTTATAGTGTTTGGAATAACGGAGTGGGGATACCCATGTCGTTTGATCCGTCGCGTTCCTTGAACTCACGCTGCTTGGCCATGGCGACCAGTTTGTCTATCGGCATGAGTCTTGCCTGTCCTTCTATCACGAAAGCGTAGTTAATCTTCTTGCCAAAACCTTGCTTCATGAGATCGAAGAACTTATCCTTGGCGATCCACCAAGCACCGTCGTGAAGATATCCCTCGTTAACCCATTCCATCTCGATGTCATCCTCGGGTTCGGGTTCGGGAATAAGATTGTCCTGCTCGGGATCCCACTCTGACATCCGCAGACCGCAACTCCTACACTGGTTGGTCTGACCCGTGGGACTGGTATCATCGGGAATGGTGATCCAAGTTTGCTTGTAATCCTCGGGATTCATCTTGCGCGGCCGATACTCCCTCCATTTCTTGTCCCAAGTCTTGGTTTGGGTGCAGTGGGGACAGTAAGCAATCAGCGGTTCGGTGCTAAACTTGGCCCTGTAAGTAGTTTCCTCGTGCTTAGTGGCGTAGGTGGATTCACCCGACCATGCCAACTCCGATTCCATAGACGGAGCGTCCCAGACCACGATCTCGAAATCGTCCATGGACGACATTGTTAGCACCACCTACATATACTATTCCATCTCGGCTCGCCAGATCATCTGGTCCAGAGCGCAGCGGACATACCATGGAACGTAGTGCGATCCCAAACCCCGCCACATGATGACATCGGTCTTGCCGGGAACGAAGATGTGCCTCTTGCCACATCCGCAACGGAAATGGCCCGTTCGATCTACCTTGACATCGTAGCCGTAGGTAGCATCGTAATACTCCTTCATGATATCACTCACCTGTCAAGATGATGGATGGTGGTCGCTCCGCAACGTCGACACCAAACCTTGATGCCATCCAAGCGAGGGGTTACACCCGAGATATCTATCGAAACCCCGCAAACGCACTTCACGATCGCTCCCATGCTATCACCATTTTCCCAGAGGGCACTTTGCCATCGGCAGTTGCGTTTTCAACTTCATGTTACAACCGCAGATGTTACAGTATGAACCCGTCAACTTGCGGGTCAGTTCGGGACACTGACGGCAGATGGTCATTCGCTCATCGTATTGCTTGAGCCCCATGATTATATCACCCTGTCGTTGGTATATATATCTATTCCTTGACACTCGCATGGAGATCCGCTAATGCGATGTTGCCCTTCTCCGAAAACTGTTTCATGAAATCCCTATCGTCCCAACCGCCGTTGACGTAAACATCGTAGTCATACATGTCACCGTCGTTTATGGTCAGAACATCGTATTCGCCCATGAAATCGTGGAACTCGGCCAACCAACCGTGGAACATGCCGTCACCGACCTCCGTGCTTTCGACCTCTTCCAGAATCTCCCTAACCTCGGGAATAATGGACTGATTTCCCAACCACTGATACCAATGCTGTTCGTCAACAACCGTGCTGTTCGTCGGATTCAGAGCCATGAGTTTCTCGTTAAAAGCCTGCCACTCCGAGGTTCCAGCCAGACTTTCATCCTCGGCGTCACCACCCTTGTAGACCGTGGTGTCTATCATAAGCAGCGTCATGGGAAATGAATCTCCCGGGAACGGAATGTTGTCCACCTCCATGTATTCCGACATCAATCCTTCCGGATCGATAACCTCCACGTCATTCCAATCCTCGCCCGATCTCACGAAGGCAGCGTAGTCGGCAACGCCGGCCCACCCTACCAACGTTTTTTGGTTGATTCCAAAGGATCCTTGGTATACCGCTTCCGTTTCCAACCAGAAGTCTGGAGAGTCAAGAATCTCTTCTTGATCATAGTAGTTGATTTCGTTGATGATTCTATCGACCATTCTGGGAAAAGGATAACCCTCATACCACTTCCAATCGTTAAACTTATACTTGATGTATTCCTTGCCATCCCTCTCGAGGATCTCCAAATCATCACCAGAGTCGAAACCGGACAGAGGATTCCAAGGCTTGGTCTGGGTGTAGATCATCCTTCTACCGTTATCCAATTCGTCCTGCGCTTTCTGCTCGATCCGCTTGCGCTCCTCTTGTTCCAGATACTCGTTGACCCGTCGTTCCAACTCGGGTGCGGCGGAACGGGGAATCACGAAATAACCGTAGGATCGGTAACCCATGCGATGTAATCGCCGTCCCAACTACTTAAACTCATCGATGTGTTTAATCGAAGGAATCTGGGCTCCGTGTTTGGTGGTAACATCGTAAATGTAGATCGGAATGTTCTGCTTCTGATACCAATCCGACCATGACAACTTCTTCTGCTTACCGTGGCGTCGGATCTGCCTGCGATACTGAGGATTGGTCAGCACCACGACGTAATCGGCACGAAGGGGCCATAATGGAATGGTGGTATCGTTGTTACTTCTTCCAACCCAGTTCACGATGCCCATGGATTGGGTTTGGGTGCTAATTGTCTTGGCTTCGTTATTGTTAGCGAGGGTCCTGCCGATGGTATCCATTCTTGCACTGGTGTTAACTGGGCCGAGCGAGGAATACATTACCTCCGTGATACCATGCTCCTTGCAGAAACTATCCAGCAGATCAACGCCGGCCACGACATCGTTCTCGGGAACGCCCATCAGAAGGAGTCTCATGGTTACACCTCCATCGTTCAACTACTTATAGTGTCGTCTGCACCGTCATGCCGCGGGTCTGCACCTCGGGCACCCAATGAGTGTTTCTCCTGTCAGCCGTTTCCATGCGCTGAACCTTCCAACCCAACGGATCGTGGGATTGGGCGTAGACCTTGAACTTGAACTTGTAGTCACCGATATCACCGTTAGGCAACTTGTAGTTCCTAATTGTAGCACCTCGAGCCTCGTAGGAAGCCTTGATGACCCAGACGGTAGCATCGTAAAGACGAACCAGATCCTCGTCGGTCAGATTGCCCACGATGGCATTAGGGTGTATCTCCGCCATGTATAACGCTTCCGCCTTGATGTAGTTTCCGATCCCTGTAACGACCTTCTGGTCCATCATGACCTGCGTGATTTCCTTGTGGTTGTATCCCTTGCGAGTGTGCTCTCCCCTCATGCGAGATATCCAGACGCTGCTATCGGGAGTGTTGTTGAGCAGATCGGGCCCCAAGGAAGCCAACTTGTCCGTCAGTTTCTGCGGATTATCGTGAAAGATCTTGAAGGTGCCGAACTTGCGGTAGTCGACGTAGGTAATCTCGGTGCCATCGGTGGTCCTAAGAACTAAACGGCGATGCTTCTTATCGCCCTTGCCGGGAAGTCGCCAAGTCCCCGACATTCCCAAGGTATGATGGATGTGGAAATCACCGAGAGTGAAGTAGATGAACTTACCCTTGCACTGGACGCTATCGATCGGAATCGTTTCCTGATTCAGATGGGCCATGAGAACCATGATGTCATCACGAACCTGATTCTGAAACCATGGTTGGTCCTCGACCACGATCTCCTGAAGTTCTTTTCCCGCCAATATGCGGTTCAGTCGCTCGGTTGTTCGCTTAACTTCCGGTCCTTCAGGCATGAACTTTCCATCCTGCTATCACCCTTAAATACATATAGTCGAGAGACCAGATAGCAATCATGAGTGAGATCATCAACTGGCTGAGAGGCGGAACGATCACGATTGTCACTCTTAAAAAGATGGAAAATACCAACACCGATCTTTCTGAAGTCGCGCCCAAAACTCATGCCAAGCCCGAGTTGGCACAGTGGGTGGTAAACACACCCAAGGAAGCCATGGAAATCACTCGAGCACTTGCCGAGACGGTGGCCGTTAAGATAGCAGAGGAGTTGATGGAGAACGTCACCAAGAACGGATCGGAAGAGCCCACAGATTATGTGGAACTTGTCAAGAGGGACGATCTGGCCAGCAAGATCCCTGATTGCGGAATGGTGATAGACATCGTGGACGCTGATGACAACGACGACGTCTTCTTCCGTATCTACGTCACTCAGTTTGTAAGACGCGGCGGGGAGTGGGTCTGATGGGTTACCGATCCAGTGGATATCTGGTTTTCCCCGAGCATTTCCTTCCTTACTACAATTCTGTCTGTCCCGATACCCCTCTGGACGAATACGACGCAGTTGATACCATCGACGGTTACATTTACCTAACCTTCACGGGATGGAAATGGTATGAGAGTTACGGAGATGTCAGTCAGATCGAGGAGTTCAAGACGCAGTTGGACCAATGGATGTTCGATCAGGAAAGCATAGAGGACAGGGTGGACCAAAACCTGATAGCAGAGATACCCGAGTGGTGCATATTCGTCAAAGAAATATCCGGTGATGGCACCATCAACATGTATAAGCCCATCTCATACGTTAAGGAGGATTGGATATGGGGATACAACCGTCAGGGCGAGGAAGCGGAAGATTATGTCGTAGAGGGTGCTGCTGGGGAGTGCGGTCTTTATCAGACCCGTGGCGTTGAAAATCCATGGGGCTACCAATCAGGCTGGGCATTACAAGCATCTTTCGACATGGACAAGATCACCGGTTCCGACGAGGAGGAAACGGAACAATGGTTGAAACAATTCACGAGGGACGTTATGGATAAGACCAATGTTTCCTACGATGCAGACGTCCAGAAAAACTGGAACGGTAAGTGGGTATTCAGAGTGGCAGGGTCGGACATGTCGGAAGTCATAGAACCTGTTGATCCCGACAATCTTAGAGAAGGTTGGCAGACATTTGATGGCAGTTTCATCAACGGTAGCGATAAACTCGATTACGATATTCTGGATGGGGAAACGTTGGTTGCAGCCGTCTGGAACGATGAAGTGGTGGTTAACTCCCGCGGTGATTACTACGAGATGGAGATTTACGAGTTCTCCGTTGCCGAATGGAGTGGCGACACTCCCGTGGCACTATCTCCCGATTTCAGAGGTGCTTACAAGTGACGGTTCTATACCAATCGGAAAACTGCAAACTCGAGGTTCTTGACGGAAGATTCTATCTGCACCTCAACGAAACCGTCGATGCTTACGAGGGCTTCGATTACGAGGCAGGGGTTTCTCTGGATACCCTAAACGACCTCGATCTTCAGATGGTAGCATTATCGATCCTGCAACACCTCGAAGACGGCAGTTCTATCGAGTAAACACCTCGAGCAATCTCTTGAAAGCACGGTTAGCACGACCGCGGACGTAGGATCTACCTCCGAAACGCTCGCGCCACTGATCGGGCTGAAGAACTTTCTCCACCTCGCGAAGAGTGCGGAAACTACGGCCACACAGTTCGTTGCGTTCCCGTTCTGACAACGGCCAGACTATCGCCTTGTTCAACGAATACGGGATCCTGATGACACCCTGACGGTAGTTAGGACTCAGATCCAAGGAACGGTGGGACTCACCCGTGGCCTCGAAAGTGATTTCCTTGACCTTGTCAGCGTATATCTTACCCAATGTTTTCAGAGGATCGGCCTCTCCCGCGTCTGCTAACTTGTGCAGACTCGTGCCTGCTAACGCTGCCGACTGTCGATGGTTTAACCAGACGTGGAATCCTTTTCCACCGCTGAAGACCAACTGCGGACTCAGTCCCAACTCGTTCTGAAGAAGTTCGAACACCGCGTTGGCCCATTCGAAAGCCATGCCGATATCAGGGTGGTCGAAATCCCAGATCATGTTCTTACCGATCCAGATCTTCTTCCAATCCAGTCCCTGCGATCTGCAATCCGCTGGTGTCAACCAAGTCTTCCACATCTCGGAGTATCTCTTGATGCCATCGGCGTTGTGACCCTTGCCATGAACACGATACTGAGGAGGTAGTTCAGGAAGAGCGTCCCAGTTCAGGATGTTGGTGCCGACAAACATGTCGACGTGTCTGCTGCCATCGCCCAGCATTCTAAGCCAAGTTCTGATATCACCGTGCCAACTGATTCTGCTGTGTCGATATCCGACCTGTTTGTCTCCGATCTGCCAACTCCATTTGACCTCACGATCCTTGGCTATCGTGTAGATGGCACCGTCAACCGTGTCGTCGAGCAACCACTTAGCCATGAGCCTGATAGCAAGCGGTCACTTACTTATAGTTTCCATTTCGGATCCTTGAAATCCGGACGCGGATGATCGAAGCCCATTTCCTCGTATTCGGGATACCACGCGGCAGTATCCTTTCTTTTTCTTGCCGATTCCATGTCCTGCATGGCATACATGTAGGCAGACTCGTGGTCCTTGTCATCATCTTCCTGCTCTTCCAGATGAACCATGATTCTATCTCTGGCGTAACTGTGTGCTCTCGAGAACTCCGGAACGGGACGCGATCGGCAGTTCTGACTGACGAACTTAAGCAACTCGGGCCACTTGTCGCTCTTCCAAAGGTGAACAATCATGGGATAGGATATCCTGTTGGCGGAGGCTTCCTGAATATCTGCGATGCCCGATCTACCACCCATGTTATACCAGTAGAACAGCCATTGATGGTTACCACCCATGTTATCACGGAAAGTGCTCTGGAACTTAGGATCCGGATCCCAGAAGTAATCGTAGGTCATGATGGCAAGTTCACCGCCATCCATCAAAATGTAGATCGGAAAGTTACTGCCCTGAAGTCCCGACGGACCGGATTTCATGAGGAACGCGTAGTTAACGTTGATAGTGGCCCAAGTCTGACCCCAAGCGTAGATAGCAGCCTGATAATTCTGCTTCTGCTTCAGTTGACGATCCTCCACTTGCTTAACGGAAACAACCTCGGAATCGAATGTGGATTCCTTGGATATAATCACATCGTTACCATCCGATTCCACTTTCATCAGAAGACCGATCGTCGGATCGGCAAGGTAGAACCCTAAGTCATAGTCCTTGGTGAAAACCTCGTATAGTGGCACCCGACTCACTCCGAGCCGAACTTCTCCGACAGTTGTTTCATGATCTCGTCTTCCGTGATCAAGCCCATCTTGATAGCAGCCTCGAGTTCCAACAGGGATTGCTCGATCCTTGCCTGCTCGATCATCTTGTCCATCATGACAGCCCTTTCTGCGAATCCGAGTTCGCTCAGAGGTTTCTTGCCACGGTAGACCGCCGCGTTAAACTCATCAGTATCAGCGGCACCGTATCTTTCCAGATGTGACTTCTCCTCGTCATCGCCCCACTCGCGAAGAGTGATGTTACCGTGGTTCTCGATCTCGTGTTCCAACCAATCCTCGAAGGAATCGTCGTCACCGTGGGTCATCATCTCCTGCTTGGACCAATCGTTGAACATTAGATCCTCAGCAGATATCTCGAGACGCTCGATGGCATCCTCGGGCTTGAGATCCTTATCCTTCTTGAGTTTACGAAGTTTAACATCCCCTCCTGTGATGGTTCTCACCTTACCTTTGGTCTGGGCTTCCGCACCGAAATCAAAGGTTTCCTCGCAATCAGAACAGTAGAAAATTGGATACTTAGCCTCGGATTGCACTTCGACCTCGCACTCAGGACAAACGTCCCCGATCAGAACCTCTACATCATCCTGTCCGCATTCGCGACAGTAGTAAACATCACGGTATTCTATGATGCCACCGCACTCGCAATCCTCGAAGTAATGCCACTCGCTGGCGAACATGGATTTCAATGCAGAACGACGACCACGCTGTCGGAAGGAATCACGAGAAGGCTTTCGCTTCTTAGTGAAACGATCCAGAGCATGTCTGCGGACCTTGGTTTCTGCGTCGAAGTCATCGTTGTAGTTCATCTCACGCAGACTCTGATATCCTTTCTGAACCATGGGCCAATCTCGGTAGATGCTGGAGTCTTGCAAGACCTCGAACTCAGGATCCACGACCGAAGATCCCAGACGGTCACGAACCTGCTTTCCAGCGGACTCCGCTTCCATGGGATATC
>CEUV01103061.1_pt1 | contig 10293 bp, 9 predicted proteins | sample 356401 | NCBI WGS metagenome assembly CEUV01 (sample SAMEA2622710, study PRJEB7988) | marine metagenome | isolation source: saline water (ENVO:00002010), including
TCAGGTCTTGTAGAGCTACTATCAAGAGAAATTACAAGCGATTTACTTAATATTGTTGAAAAATCAAAAGAATTATCTATTGCTGAAAATAAAATTATAAAATCTGATTTGGAATCCAAAGGTATTAATTATGGTTATATTGAAGTTCACCCTAACGGATTTGTTGACAGGTCAAACGTTGATGGTATTGATAGTGATTTAATTTTAAGACCTTTTATTCAAAAAGGGGTTATTGGTACTTTAAGAGATTTTTCAAATATTTCAATGAATCACCATCATGGTATGCAATCTGAAGAATTAGCTGGTTTTAATTCCGATCTTGATAGAGATGGGATTGTAAATGAACTTACTGAAGGAGATATTACCGCAGTTACGATTTTTCAGGCAACCCTAGATTTTCCTGATAATGTTTTTTCAGAAAATGATGAAATTAAAACTGCGCAATTAAAAGGTAAAGAAGTTTTTAACAATATTGGTTGTGCAAGTTGCCATATGCCAACATTGCCATTAAAAAGTTTAATGTTTGTTGAGCCAGGACCATTAAATACAGAAATAAGCACTACTCTGGCGGAATCGAAAAATACTTTAGTTGTTAATTTAGAGGATTATGTAAGTAAATTAGAAAAAGATGAGAATGGGAATTATTTGATTCCAATATGGAGTGATTTAAAAAGGCACGATATGGGTCCAAAATTAGATAATGAGAGACCTCTTCAAAAAGGTGTGCCTACTAATTATTGGCTTACAAAGAAATTATGGGGATTTTATTCAGAGCCTCCTTTCCTTCATCATGGTAGAGCCAACCTCTTGAATGATGTTATTGAAATGCATCAGGGAGATGCTAAAATTTCATCAGATGCTTATTTTGAATTAGAATCAAATGAGCAAGAATATTTAATAGAATTTCTAAAATCATTTAAATAAAAAGGAACTTAGATGCACGATTCACCATTGCATTTGGTAGCAGAATCAATAATTGTTTTAGCAGTAATTTTAATTAGTGCTAAATTATTGGGAGAACTTTTTTTTAGATTTCTTAAATTGCCCAGAGTGATTGGTGAACTTAGTGCAGGAATATTAATAGGGCCATATGCTTTGGGCGGTTTAGTTTTGGGTGGATTTGGACCATTCATTCATTTGGATGATCATTCTTCAATACCCGTATCTCAGTCGTTATATTTTTTAGCAAATGTCGGTGCAGTTATTTTATTGTTTGAAGCTGGATTAGAAACAAATAAACAACGGTTTTTTAATAACATTGGATCAGCAACTATTGTGGCAGTTGGAGGGGTTTTGTTGCCGTTCCTACTAGGTTTATTTGGAACGATAATGTTTGGATTTGCTTCTTTTGATTCTTTAAAAGAATTGATTCCAGGTCTATTTGTTGGGGCAATGATGACAGCAACTTCCGTAGGTATCACGGCAAGAGTTTTAAGTGATTTAGGAGAATTGAATTCCAGAGAAGGAGTAACAATATTAGGTGGGGCAGTAGTCGATGATGTACTAGGAATATTGATTCTGGCTATTATTGTAGGAATGAATGCAACTGGAGCAGTTTCAGCTTCAAGTATCATTATAATAGCTGTTAAAGCAATTTCATTTTGGTTGGTTTTAACTCTTGTTGGAAGTTGGGCTTCACCATGGATATCATCATTTATAATGGCATTAGGTACAAAGAAAGGTTTCTATAAGGAGCCTAGTATACATTTGTGCGTCGCATTAGGTTTAGCTTTTTTGGTTTCAGGAATAGCTGAAATGTATTTCGGTTTAGCAATGATTATTGGTGCATATTCTCTAGGGTTAGCTTTATCAGGTACAACTCTTTTTGAGGAAGTTGAAGAACCTATTAGAAAAATAAATGGATTTGTAGTACCAATATTCTTTACCGTTGTTGGAATGCAAGTTAATTTACAATCTATTTTCGGATCAGATCAATTAACTAACACACTTCTTTTTGCCTTGGTTTTGACTATTTTTGGAATAATTAGCAAATTAATTGGTTCTGGTGCACCTGCATTACTTGTTGGTTTTAATAAAAAAAGTTCGTGGGTAATTGGTGTGGGAATGATGCCAAGAGGTGAAGTTGCATTGATAATTGGAGGAATTGGTTTAGCTTCTGGCGTAATTGATGCGACAATATTTGGGGTGACAATAGTAATGACAATAGTTACAACAATCTTAGCACCGATATTATTAAATCAAGCATATAAAGAAAAGTAATAAAGAGAGGAATTATGGGGTTACTTGATGGAAAAAAAGTTCTTGTAACAGGTGCAAGAAAAGGAATTGGTAGGGGTATTGCATATGCTGTTGCAAAAGAGGGTGCAGATGTCGGGATCAATGATTATATTGATGACGAAGAGACTCAAAAGACAGTTAACATGGTCCAGTCTTTAGGTAAGTCAGCTACAAAGCATATTGGTGATGTAAGTAAGAAAAAAAATATTGATATAATTATTGATGAATTTTTGGATAAACATAGCAATATTGACGTACTTGTAAATAATGCAATTATGCAACCACAAAATAAGCCATTTTTCGAAATTGACGAAGATTGGTGGGATTACATGATGGATCTCTCTTTAAAAGGTTATTTTTTTGCGTGCCAAAAAGCATCAAAAGAAATGAAAAAAAGGGGAACAAAGGGGTCATTGATTTGTATTTCTAGTGTTCATTCATATAGAGCTGCAGAAAATTGGACGCCATATGGTATAGCAAAAATGGGAATAAGAAGAATGGTAAAAGGTTTAGCTGCTGATTTAGCAAACACAGGTATAAATTCAAATTGTATTGCTCCAGGAGCTATTAATAATACAATTCCTGATGATAACAAAGTTGAACCAGATGCAATTAATATGCCATGGGTGCCAAGTGGTCGGCAGGGTTTGCCTAGTGATATTTCAAATGCTGTAATTTTCTTGTCTTCAAAAATGGGTGAATATGTAAATGGAGAAACAATATTAGTTGATGGGGGAATGATTGCTACGGGATTAGGCGTAGGGAGGCCTGATGACAAGTAATATTAAGAAAACTCCTTCGCATAGGATAAATAAGAAAACTAGAGATAAATTGAAAGAAATCAATACCTCTGCTTTCGTTGATGTTATGGCTAGGCAATTTGGGTACGATCCTCATACAATTTTAATGGATAACGTGATGCCTTTAAATAATGGCGAAAGACTTGTTTCTAGAGCAGTAACTATAAGATATCTGCCATCAAGAAAAGATTTTGATGATATGAAGCCCAAAAATGAAAAGTCTCCTGAATATGCAGCATTTGAAATAGCTGGAAGCGGAGACGTTATAGTTATGAGCTCAATGGCATCAAGCTTAATGTCTATTGGTGGCGATATAAAATTTTTAAGATTAAAACAAAGAGGCATAGATGGACTGGTTTGCGATGGTGGTGTCAGAGATATGAAGTCAGTTGATAAATACAATATTCGTATTTGGGGTTACGGTAGAACTTCAAATTTAGGCACTACAGTTGGTACACCTTATTCAACAAACGAACCTGTAAGAGTTGACGGAGTCTTAGTTTTACCTGGTGATTATATTGTGGCAGATGATGATGGAGTTGTTGTAATTCCAAGAAAAATATCTGCTGAAGTGGCAGTTGCAGCAATTGAGTACGACAACTTAGAAACTTGGATAAAAAATAGACTTGAAAAAGAAAACTTATCACCTGGAAAATACTATCCACCAGATAAGAAAACTTATGATACTTACCGGAAAAGTCTTAATAATTAAAGTAAATCTTTAAGCCATCATAAGATAATTCAATATCTAAGCCTTCAGAATCTTTTAGTTTTTTTAATTTTAAATTTGCTTCATCATGATCAACGGCACACATAATGTCTGTGAAATATGATTTTTTTGGTCTAAATTTTCTTATTACTTCTAATGCTTGTTCATATGTAAAATGTGAGAAATAAGCTGGCTCAGGTCTTAATGCATCAATAATGAGGATATCTAAGTCTTCAAGAAGCCTTTCTGAACTTTCTGGAATTTTGGAAACATCAGATATGTAAGCAATATTTCCAAATTTATAACCAAAAGATATATATTCCTTTCCATGATAAACAGGGATGGGAGTAATTTCTAAATCGTCAAATTTAAAAGGCTTTTCGTCAATAAAATTGAATATTGTTTTTGGTATGGGTCCTTTAGTTTTAACTTTCCCATTTTCAAATAAATAAAAATATATTTTTTTTATTGATTCAAAATCACTTTCTCTTAAGTTTATTTTTACAGTTTCTTGAACAAAATTTGTCCAGTCCCTTAAATTATCTAATCCTCCAACAGCATCAGCATGAGCATGAGTAATTACTATTTCATCAATTTGCCTAATGTTATGTTTAGGAAAAAATTTAATTGCTGAATCCCAAAAAGTTTTACCCGCATCAATAATAATATTTTTAGATTCATATTTTCTATCTGTTAAAATTGCAATTGAAGTATTCCTTCTTCTATTTTTAGAGTCTGGATCTTTTGCACTTTCACAAACCTTGCAACTTTTAGTGGGGTTAGTTAAGCAACTGACTCTTGGTATTCCATCTGAAGAACCAGTTCCCAAAAATATTAAATTTCCTTCTTTATGCATAAAATTTGTTGATTATTTGTTATTGTGTTGCTACATTAACACATTGTATTTAAACTGCTTAGGATAATGAAAATCTATGAGGTAACAAATGTCAAATAAAATTTCTATTAAAAAAAGAATAAAAAAAGGTGAGGTTGTTGTAGGTCCATTTTGCATAGTTCCTTCTGGCACAATGATTGATACTTTAGGGTATTCTGGAATGGATTTTTGTATATTAGATACTGAACACGGCCCCCTAGATATGCAAACAATTACAGACTTGATTTTGGTTTCTAAGGGCACTGGAGTAGATCCTATTGTTAGAGTGGGTGAAAATAATGAAAGACTTATTCTAAGAGCTTTAGATATTGGTGCTGCTGGAGTTCAGGTACCTCAAATAAATGTTAAACAGGATGCAGTAAATGTTGTAAATGCTGCAAAATATGATCCAGTGGGGCACAGGGGATTATCAATATTTACAAAAGCAGGAGATTATTTTTTAAATCAAGGAGTAAACCATACCGATAGCCAAAATGATGAAACAATGGTTATTGTTCATATTGAAGGCCAAGAAGGGTTAAGTAATCTCGATGAAATAATGGAAGTTGATGGAATTGACGTACTCTTTTTGGGGCCATATGACATTTCTCAATCACTAGGTATACCTGGTCAAGTAAGAGATAAAAAAGTTGCTGATGCAATGAAAAATGCTGCTCAGAAAGCACGAGATGCTGGTAGAGCTGTAGGTTCGTTTGCAAAAGATGTAGAAATGGGACTTTGGTTAAAAGATTTGGGTGTTCAATATATTTCAATAAATACTGATGCAACTATTTATATGCAAGGTTGTGAAGCAATAGCGAAAGCACTCAAATAAATTTCGGGGAGTGGCGCAGTTTGGCAGCGCGCCTGGTTTGGGACCAGGAGGTCCCGGGTTCGAATCCCGGCTCCCCGACCAATATTGACATAAAACAGGATAAAAAAGAAAATCTATTTATATCTTTTTTTTAGATGGGGGATTAATATGAACTTTTTTGATTGGATCTTGATAATATTATTCGGTCTCGGGGCTTTATGGGGCTTTCGGTCAGGTTTGATCACAGGTGCACTAACAGTAGCCTCATTATATGTGGCAAGCTTAGTGAGTAGTCAGTTTTCAGAGAATGTTGTTTCCTTAATAAGTCAAAATGTTGAAAGTGAATCTATAGCTACAGCTCTTGCTTACGTAGTTATATATGTTGGAATATTCATTTTAGGAAGAATTCTGGCTAAAATAATAAAAACTATGTTAAGTATAGTATTGCTTGGTTGGTTAGATAAGATAGGTGGAATTGGTTTGGGACTATTGGCAGGATTATTAATAATAGGTGCAGTTGTTGGTGCAGGTGCAAGATTTGCTTATCCTCTTGAAGAAAAAGAATATGATGGAGATATGTTAGAGCAATTTGCAATGAATTTTGTAGCTGATGGTTCAAGAAAATTTGTTGGGGGAACTCTTGAGGAATCTGAAGTTACAAATGTTGTTGTAGATATTTATAACACTATACCCGGAGGAGCTTTAGGAATGCTTCCAGGAGACTTTTCCTATGCATTCGAAGTTCTAGATGAAAGAATAAAAATTGATAACGAAAATGATGAATAATATTTTAAAAAAAATAATATTACTTGCCATATTTTTAACATTTTTCATTGGCATAGGTATTGATCAAAATCAAAATTTAAATGCTTCAAGTAATTTTGAAATAATTGAAAATGATTCAGGTACATATAGTAGATTGTTTATGGATGGAACTATAGTTTTTGATTCAAAAATGAATGGTAATTGGGATATTTACGCAATGGATGGTCAAGGGAGAAACCTTCGTCAATTAACTTTCAGCGTTTCGGATGAAAGATGGCCTAGCCTTAGTCCTGATGGAAGTCATATCGCATACTCATCAAACGAAGATGGTTTTTATAATATTGTAATTCAAGATATTCAAGGTGGAGATAGAAAATTTAACCTTACTCACAACGGTTCAGATGATATTATGCCTGACTGGGGACCATGGGATCAGATAATTTATGTTTCAAATCTTAACGGCAATAAAGATATTTTCTTAAAAAATATTTGGGGTACTCCAGAAGAACAGGGTTTTGGTCAAAGCGAAGCTGTACAAATGACTTTTTCACCTCAAGATGAAGTCGAACCAGCTTTTGGTGGTGAAGCTTTTGGAAATATTTTTTCTTATGAAATGAATGGAGATATTTGGGGATTAAACATGGATGACTTTAGGAATTGGGTAATAAGGGAAGGTGGCCAAGATGAAAGATCTCCTGAATTTCACCCATTTGATGCAGTTTATCCTGAAGGACAAATGCAACCACAATTTATATATCTTAATAACGATAATCTTTATTGGTCTAATATTGGATGGTCAAATAATTATAAAAATGGCCAAATGCAAGTAAGGGTTCCAGGCACGATCAGACACGTATCATTCAGTAATGATGATCCTTGTACAATTGCATTTTCATTGAAGGAAGGTGGAAAAATAGGACTTTTAAGCTATTGTGACCCATCAATGAATTCTATACTTCTCCCAGATGGAAACACAAATCTTGGTGCATCAAAAATTGATTACGGAAGAAACTCAAAAGGAGGAGGAATGATGGGTGGAATGATGGGTGGAATGAGAGATATGGGTAACAGAATGATGGATGATATGCAGAGACAAGAAGATATGATGAGAGAAGAAATGGAAAGGCAAGCTGAAATGGATAGGGAAAGAAATGAAATGATGAGGCAGCAAATGGAAGAGCAAGAGAGATTGGACAGGGAAAGGATCGAACAACAGAGAGAATTAGATGAGGAAAGAATGAGGATGGATAGGCAGAGAATGGAAGAGCAGATGGAACAAGATAGAGAAAGAATGGAAATGGAAAGGCAGATGATGGAGGAACAAGAAGAGTTTGAAAGAGAGAGAATGGAGCAACAAAGAGAAATGATGGGTAGAATGGAAGGTTCTGGAGGTAGGGATGATTTTTTTGAGCCTGATGAAAAATGCTTTGTTGAAGATGCTGAAGAAGCAAGAGGATTGTTTGGTAATTTAGAAATTGGTTCTGAAGTTGATTGTGAACTTGGCGATGGAATTAGAGAAAGATTTGAAGATCCGACATCACTTGCAATGCTTGGTTTGGTTGTTACAGTAGGAGCAACACTTCTACAAATGTTGAGAGGTAATTAACATATTTTATAATTAATATTAGAATAGTAAATGAGGAAATTTTATGGCTACAAATAATGCAGTACCATCAGAAATAAGAGGTGTATCAACTTTTATTGTTAAAACTTTTGTTAATTTGATAGTTTCTTTACCATTTCTTATTTTTGCGATTTATGGTTTGGTATTAGCCGATGAAGAAGTAAGGTCTGATTTGCTGCTTCCCTCTGCTGTATGTGGAGGAATAGGCGCATTCTTATTAGTGACTGGTTTCTTCCTTGGATTTTTGGCTTCTTTTCCTATGCCAATGCTTGTAAAAGATGAAAAAGAATTAATTAAAAGACACCCTACCATGAGACCTGCATATGTAAGAATGCTGATCTCGGTTCCTTTTTTCGGACTGGGTGGTTATATGTTTTTTATGACTAATATGCCATATGTTTACCCATTTGTCATAGCTGTCATTGGTTTCTGGTTATTCTTTAAAGGAACAACCAGATATCTAAGAAATCTTTGCATCACATATTTGGTAACGGATAGAAGAATTATTCACATGTATAAATTCTTATGGCTTTACACAAATGAAATTCCAGTAGGAAGAATTATTTCAATCCAAGAAGCAAGAGGATTATTTGAAATACTTACAGGGAGAGGTAGTGTTGTTGTATCAAGTGGTATTGGTGCAAGAATGACAATTAGGATGGAAGAAATTGATGATCCAGGACCTGTTGCAAATGAACTAAGAGGACTTCTTCCAGAATAAAATTCTGAATTGTCTTATAAGTTAGCATATTTTAAGAAAAACCTTCTTCTATATTTTCTATCTTTTGGGCATGGCTTAAAACATGTATTGTCTTCTTCTATTTCGGTAATATTACCCTTTATAAAAGATTCACTTTCTCTTAGCGGGGTACAGATAGGATATCTTGCTTCAGCCAATAGTATTTCAGCAGGTTTGATTAATTTTCCTGCAGGAATTTTATCCGATATTTTTAAAAAAAGGGTAGGATTAATTATTGGATTTAGCGCTTTAATTTTGTCACTTGGTTTTTTCTTAGTTTCAATAATTTCATATGACAATTGGGTTCTGATAGGATTTTTTAGTTTTATTATGATAGGTGCAGGAGCAAATCTATGGCATCCTCCAGCATTTTCTGTTTTAAGTTATAGATACCCTCAAAAGAAAGCATTTGCTTTAGGAGTTCATTTATCAGCTGCTTCTGCAGGGAACACATTGGGCCCACTTTTAACTGGAATTATTTTAGGTGGTATTGCATTCAATAAAATTAAAATAGACCCAATTGAGTGGAACGAATTAGCATTAATCATGTCAATAATATCTTTGGTGCTTTCCTTAATGGTTTTTATATTTAGTTCAAAAATATATATAGAGTCTTCAGAAAAAATAAATGTAAAATTGTACATTTCAAAAACAGTTGAATCTTTAAAAAAAATTCAAGTAATTACTATGGTGGTATTACATGCTTTAAGACAATCTGTGCATAGTGCCTTTACCGTATACTTATTAATCTACTTAAAGGAATTTTTAGATTTTTCACCTTTTAAAATTGGATTCTATTTTTCACTTATTGGTATTTCAGGGATTTTATTTACTCCAATATGGGGATCTGTTTCTGATCGAATTGGGAGATTACCTGTAATTACACTGGGCATGCTTCTTACAAGTTTATTTATTTTTCTTTTAAGGTTTGGGGCTGATGATGTTTCTTTATTTATATTGCTTTTATTATTAGGGTGTGTTTTGTTCGCTATTATCCCTGTTATAGCAGCGGCAGCAATGGATTTTACTGTTAAAGGTACAGAAGGAACTTCGGTATCATTGCTATTTACTGGAGGTGCAATTCTTGGCTCTTTATCACCAATTGTGGCAGGATATATTTATGATATGAATGGATTTAATAGCGTTATTGTCTTAACTTCTATTTTATCGTTAATAGGTGCTTTTATATCACTATTAGGATGGATTTTTTTTAAAAAATGAATGTAAGGAGAAAAAATGTTTTTAATTGGGAATTCTAAAGCTGATATAACGCCTCCAGTAGGTATAGCTCATGCAAATTGGGGGTCATCAGTGCATCAGGTTGCTGAGGGGATAGACATGCCACTTTATTGCAATGTTTTATATATTGAAAGCGAAGCTTCTGGAAATAAAGTCATCATCCTTGATTTAGATTTATGCATAATTGATGATGAAATTGATCAAATGATCAGAGAGGCTGTTCTTTCTGTAATAAATATTCCTAGTGAAAACATAAGAATTAGTGTAAGTCATACTCATGCTGGCCCACCTTATGGGAGAAGTGACTCAACTGGCGGAGGATGGTTGACTGAAGGAGTTGATTTAATAGTTCCTTATTTTGAAAGTTTTCCAGAAAAAATTTCAAATGCCATCAAGAAAGCAACTGATTCATTGAAAAGATGTAATATTTCTTATGGAATAGGAAGATCAGATATAAACATTAACAGAAGGCCAGCTGATGAAAAAGGAAA
>CEUV01099570.1_pt1 | contig 10267 bp, 6 predicted proteins | sample 356401 | NCBI WGS metagenome assembly CEUV01 (sample SAMEA2622710, study PRJEB7988) | marine metagenome | isolation source: saline water (ENVO:00002010), including
CCGCCGATCGCAAGCCTTCGTCGGCGTTCGGCTCGTTCAACGCGAGACACTCCGTCGCGCACTTCAAGTACTCGGCGCTCGCCACTATGTTTATGTCCACCCAATCCACGTATCTTCGCGCCACCGACCACACGCGCGCCGCCAATCGAGGATTATGACTCTTAAAATGCTCCAAGCAATCTCTCCACGCGCCGAACACGAGCTGTAAACTACCGTCGGCGCGCATGGCGTCCTTCATTCGCATCGAACGCGCGACTTCATCCCTATTCCCTCGCCCCACCTCCACGGTCGCCACCACCTCTTCGTCTATCGCCTCTAAAACCCTCGTAAACATGTCCACACCGCTCTCTCCTCGCGTCAACAGATTCGCCGCGTCGGCGAAAAACGTCGGCCACCGCGTCGGATACTCCGCCGCCGCCGCGTGCGCGCACACCTGCGCCAACTTATTCTTCACGAACACCGGCGCCCCCCCACCATCTCCACCCCCCACCATCGCCGCATCGCTCACGTGCGTCCCCACGCTCCTTCGCAACGCCTCCGCGTCCTCCTCCGACAGTCGCGTCGTCGCCTCGGCGTCCCGCAGCGTCTCCGTCAGCGTCTGCAGACACCAAAACTTCGTCTCCGCCGACGTCCTCGCGCTCCCGTACGCCTCCAAACACAGTTTCCAACACTCACGCTCCCGTTTCAACGCCTCCAGCGCCTCGAGCGCGCCGCCGTCGCCCCCGCGCGCGCGCGCCGCCGTCCCGAACGCGTCTCGCACCGCCGCGTCCAGCGACTCCACGTTCATCTCGACCGACGACCGACGGAGCGCGCGCGCGACGACGAGACGACGAGACGACGAGACGACGACGACGACGCTCGTCCCGCTCTCCCGCGTCGTCGTCCTCGTCCTCGTCGCCCCCCCCTCCGCGCCTCGAGTCGCGCGTCGTCGAATCCGAACCAATCCCAATCCATCCATCACCAACCGCTCGCGCGCCGGGCCCGCGGGGACGCCCCGCCCTTTCCATAGAGAACCCACGTTTCACCCCGTGTGCGAGCGATGACACACCACCGAACGCTCGACCCGCACCGCACCTCCCCACACTCGTATTCTCGTACACAAACACCCCGTATAACACACACACACACACACACAGACCAGAAAAACCAGAAAAACAAACAAAAAACCGGACGAACGGATAAGTGCGTCCGGCGTCGTCGTCGCGTCCGAGAGATCGAGACGCGCGCGCGACGGTCGACGAGGTGCGATGACGACGAGGACGCGCGAGGCGAGGCGCGGTCGGTGTTCTTGTTTTTTTTCTTTTTGTGCGCGCGCGCGCGCGTCGCCGACGCGGTGGTCGCGGTGGAGAAGCGGTGGATGAGACGCGTCGCGAGTGTCATCGCGCGCGCGTCGTACCCCCGGGACGAGATGATGGGACGCGACGACGTTCGGGCGGTGACGCGCGATGCGAGAGGTGGAGACTCGGAGACGTCGAGTCGTTGAATTGACTCGCGCGGTCTCGGTCTCGAGTTTTTCCGGTTCGTCGCGTCGCGCGCGCGAGGAAGGGATGGACCGAGGGACTGACGGCGCGCGTTCTCGAACGTAATCAATCAATCAGAGGATACGGGAAAGATGAGCGCGGTGGCGACGGAGACGCCCGCGCCGACGACGGGGGTGCTCGGTGCGGCGCACCGCGTGCGAGAGTCCGCGCAGCACGTGTGGAGTCAACAGAAACCGATGAGTGAGATTCTGGACGCGAACGCGTACGCGCGACCGGTGAGTTTCGGGGACGCGACGTCGAGAATGCAGAAAAACTTAAACTACTTTCGCATAAACTACATGGTGTTCACGCTCGTTGTGTTGACACTCTTTATGGTTTTTCATCCGAGCTCGTTGGCGGTGTTCGGATCGGTCGCCGCGGGTTGGGTGTACGTGTTTTCGATTCGTTCGGAACCTTTAAAGATTGGTGATAGAGAGTTGAGTCATCGCGAGACTTTGATGGGAATGTCGGCGCTGAGCGCGTTTATAATCTTCATGCTCACGACCGCCGGGACGGTTTTGTTTAGCGGCGTCGGCGTGGCGTTGCTCGGCGTCGGCGCGCACGCCGCCGCGCGCGTTCCCGACGATTTATTCGTCGAGGACGCCAACGAGAGTAAGGGCTTCTTTTCTTTTCTCGAGCCGCCGTCCAGAAACGGCCAAGTCTCCGGCGGTACCGTGTAGAAACGGCCGAGTCTCCGGCGGCACCGTGTAATCTACAATCAAATCAATAATCCTTTCGGCGGACCATTTTCGTCCTCGTCGAGGCGGAACGTCGCCGATCACGATCGGTCTCTCGCCAGTCTGTCTCTGTCTCGCGTCGTTCTCGAGGCGTCATTTAACGACTCGATTCATCGAACGATATGCGTACGGCGTCCGCGTCCGTGACGACGCCGCGCGCGACGACGACGACTCGCGCGACGCGTTCGAGCGCGCGTTCGAACGCGCGGTGCGCGCGAGCGGTGACGACGCGCGCGTCGTCCGTGGATGAAAAATTGACGTGGGACGAGATTGAAAACGTCATCAATCGAGACGTCGTGCGAAACGTGATGACGTCCAAGGTTCTGTGCGTGAAACCGACGGCGAGCGTGTTCGAGGCGATGAAACTATTGGTGGATAATCGAATTTCCGCCGTGCCGGTGGTCGGGGAGGGCGCGGAGGTGCTCGGAATGGTGAGCGAACGCGATTTGATGGCGCGCGTCGGGAAGCGAGAGACGACCGAGCGAGTGAAGGATGACGGCATGTTTCCGCGAGTCGGGCGGTGCGATGAGTTTAACGGGAACGTGGAGGATATGTGGAAACAGTTTCACGCGCTTCAGGAGCGCATGTATAAGACGAGTGGGACTACGGTGTCGTCGGCGATGCACGAGGCGACGACGGTGACTCCCGAGGCGCCGCTCGTCGAGGCGACTGAAATCATGCTCGCGGAAAACGTCGCGCGCGTGCCGGTGGTGAACGAGAAGGGTACCCTCGTCGGCATCTTATCTCGAGGCGATATCATGCGTCGCACGTTTCGAGCCTTCATGCTCGCGCAACAGAGCGCGGATTCCGAGGCGTTCGCGCGAGACGTCACCGCGCTCGACGCGAGCGATCCCGCCATCGTCACCGAGATGAACGCATCCCCGGCGCTCATCGCCTTTTGCGACGCGCAACCGGACGACGACGAGTGTCGCGTCTACGAGGACTAGTGTGAAACATTCTAAACATTTAAAAATTCTGGCGTCTCGCGCGTCCGTCCGAACACGAAAAATCGAACCGACCCGCATCCGTCACACCGACGCGCGTCGCTCCGTTCCCCGCCCCCGCCGCACCGCGATGCCTCGCGCGGAATCCAAAGCCGGCGCCGGGGCCAAATCCCGGCGCGCGGCCAAGAGACGCACCAAGTTTACCCCGTCGTCGTCGACATCCGCGCGGTCTACCGGTGGCGGCGGCGGCGATGGCGGCGGCGGCGGGGACGACGCGCGCGCGAGAGACAGAGAGGCGGAGGCTGGGAAAAAGAGTCGCGACAAAAAGCTCGGGAAGCGCGCGAAGGGCGACTCGGCGACGAAGACGACGTCCGTGGATTGGAGCGCGTTGTCTCGAAAGGAGGCCAAGGCGAGGAGCGACGACCTCAAGGCGCTGAGAAAACCAAACTTTGCGCTCGTGCGAGAGTTGGCGCATCTGTGGGAGCGCATGCGAGGGAAAAAAGTGTCGCAAAGCGATCGACGGGCGCTGTGCGACGAGGTGTTCGCGAAGATCAGCGGGAAGGTGGCCGAGTTGGCGAATAATCATAAAGGGTCGCGGGTCGTGCAGGCGGTGTTGAAACACGGGACGCCGGAACAGAGCGCGAAGATCATGCGCGAGGTGAAACCGCAGATGGCGTTGTTGGCGAAATCGTTGTATGGGAACTTTCTGGTGCGTAAGCTCATCGATTCCACGGATAAGAAAGAGGTGTCGACGTTGGTGAACGCGCTCAAGGGGCAAATTGCGAGATTGGCGAGGCATCCCGTCGGGTCGCAAATCGTGGAGGCGTTGTATCACGCGGCGTCGTCGAAGGATAAGAAAGCGATGACGTTTGAATTTTACGGACCCGAGTTTGTGCACTTTGGCGCCGCCGAGGACGTCAACTCGTTGCGAGAGGCGTTGCTTCTGAAACCCGTGGCGCAGCGCCGAGGCATGCTTCGTCACATCAACGTCACCATGATTCCGGTGTTGGAGAAAGGTCTCGTGTCTTCATCCGTCGTGCATCGAGTGTTGGCGGAATATCTCAGCGTTGGAGGTCCGAGCACGAAGGCTGAAGCCGCCGGATCCATCGCCGCCGCTGGCATGCTCCGCATGATGCACACCAAGGAGGGCGCGAGCGCCGTGAACATGATGCTGGCGCACTCCGGCGCCAAACAGCGCAAGGGCGTCGTCAAGGCGCTCAAGGGTCAGATTGCCAGAGTTTCGCAAGATGATTACGCGCACGTCGTGATCGCCGCCCTCTTCGACTGCGTCGACGACACGCAACTTTTATCAAAAGGCGTCGTGAACGAGCTCAAGCAGGAAGGCTTGGAGGAAGTGGCGAGCCACAAGAACGCGCGCCGAGTGTTGTTACACATTCTCAATCCTCGTTCGACGAGATACTTTCCGCCGCACTTGTTGGAGTGCATTCCTGATCCCGTCAAGGTGCGGGAAGACGCCGAAGAAACCGTCGCCGCGATGAAACGAGGCAGCCAGGCGGAGAAAGATGCGAACAAGGCTGTGGGTAAGGAGCTATCTGATGATGAACGGGACGAGGACGACGACATGGGAATCATCGATGACGAATTCGACGCAGAGGGTGAGGCTGACGAGGCTGACGAGGAGGAGGACGATGACGACGCCGACGATTTGGAAGAAGCGCCCGCCGACGGTCCCGATTTCGGAATCGCGAAGAAGCCGGCGAACACGCGACGCGCCGAGTTATTCCGTCAAGGATTGGGTGACGCACTGATAACGACATGTAGCGTGAACGCGGGTGCGATGTTGAGAAGCAATCTTGCGTCAGACGTGTTGTTTGAAGTCGCCGCCGGTGGGTGTGACGACGTCTTCTACCAAGAGATGGGCGAGGAGAAAATGTCTGAGCTCTTTGAGGCCATATCGCAAGCGGTGCACGAGTCGATGTCGGAAGAAGTCGACGAAGAATCTGGCGAAAAGTTGGAGCCCTTGCACACAAACTTTTTCGCCACGCGCACGCTTCGCCGCATGGCGTTGGAAGTCAAGCACGAGTCCTTCGTCCCCACGTTCTGGAAGACTGCTCTCAAGGGTGATTTGAAGACGTGGATCGACGGCCACGGCGCCAAGGTGGTGGCCGCCATCGTGCGCACTGACACCGATGCGAAAACGCGCAAGGCTATCCACACCGCCGTGGGCAAACTCGTCGACGGCGGCGACCCCGTCGCCTGGTCTGAGGGATTCTTCCGCAAGACGGAGCCCGAACCGAAGCGTAAGAAGTCGGATCCTCCCGCGTCGGCGAAGAAGAAGCGCAAGAGCAAGTGAACGTCGCAAATCAAATCTACAGTAGTCTAGAAAATACAATAAATATAAGATGTAGCTACGGCGTAAAATCCGGTGGCCTAATCGTACCCAACCAACATCGGCGTGCACTTTTCGTACAATTCTTTCGGCAACTTGGCCTTGAGCGCTTCTCGCACGTCCTCCGACTTGTACCTCGCGCTGAAGTGAATGAGCAAAATGGCTTCATTCTCCGCGAACTTGTCCGCTCGAGCGACGATGTCATCGATGTGCGTGTGTCCGAAACGTTCGGCGTCCTCCTTGCTCACGGAATCGTCGATGAAGGTGCACTCCATGATTAGCAATTTCGCCCTGAGCGCGTCCGCGTTCGCCGGATCGTCCACCCACGCCGCGGTCGTATCGCCCGTGAACGCGACCTGCGGAACCTCGATTTTATCCGTCACCTCTTCCCCTTCGTCCCTCAACTGTTTGATGGCTTTCCCGTCCAAGCCCGCGTACCGCACCTTGAGCTTTTGCTTGGTTCCGTACACGATGTACCCCTGACTCGGCACCGGATGCGTCGTCTTAAACGGCGCGATCTCAAAAAGTTTACTCATCTTGTATCTCTCCCCAGGGACCATGCCGATCGCCTCGTGCCTCAACTCGCTATCGTCCAACGCGCGAAGCGACTCGATAAACGTCGCGAACGCCCCCGCTCGTTCCCTCGGCAACAACACCGTCGGCGGTTCCAGACTCAACAACCCTCTCGTCGCGATGTACATCCCACACCCACCGACGTGATCCATGTGCGTGTGACTCAGACACATCACGTCCGCGTACACGCACCGCTGCGGACACCGCCCGCTGTCGAACGCCACCCCCAACCGCGGCACGACGATCGACGTCTCCTGCCCTCCCACCGACACCCCCTCGATCGCGTACCCCGCCAACTCGTGCTCGACGTACCTATCGCCCGCGCGCTTCCCTCCGCGTCCCATCGCCACCGTCGCACTCCTCGCGGCGGCACCGCCGCCGCGCGCCTCCCTCGCGCCCCGCGCGAATCCCACGCGTCGTCGCGTCCTCGACCGACGCGTCGACGACGACGACGAGGAGGAGAACGACGCACGGACGACGACGACGACGCGCTCGACCATCGACCGCGCGAGCCCGCGCGCGTCGACGAATCACCGCGAATGCATGCGCGCGGGCAGGCGTGCGTGCATCATCGCGAGCGAATCACCAGTCTCACTGTGTACGCATACACGAAATTTCTCGAGTCACAATCGGCGCATTCGGGGACACCGCGCATCATCATCATCATCATTCATCATCATCATCATCCGTCGCGCGCGCGCGTCGTCGCGGACGCGTCAGTGTTCGAAACATCGCGCGCGCGCCACGCGTACCTCGTGAACGTCACCGCGCGCGGTGCGCGGGACGTCGAGCGAAGACGGCGGTGCTGCGACTCGAACGAAGGAGGGAAGAAAAAAGAAGACGCGCGCGCGCATTTTGGATTTGATTTGGATTTGATTCGATTTGATTCGAACGCGCGCGACGACGGAGGCTCGGAAACGCTCGTGGACGGACGGTGCGAGCGAGGTTGAGGGTCGCGCGCGGTGCGACGGAGGACGGTGCGCGCGGGGGGAGGAACGAGGGGTGAAGGGCGCCGAGACGCGGGATGGAGACGCGCGCGTGGCGGACGTCGGCGGCGGCGGCGAGACGCGCGGGCGGCGTCGCGGCGCGGATGCGAGCGCCGGGATCGTCGATCGGGACGATGAATGAAGCGGTGGTGACGTCTGTGGATCGCTCGAGGACGTCGGTACGCGCGCGCGTGCGTCGTGAGGCGCGTGAGAGCGCGTTCGCGAGCGGCGTTCGGCCCGCCGTCGGGTCTCCGAGGAAGACGAGACGAGGCGACGCGGCCGGGATCGTGCGAGGGAGCGGAGAAGAATCGATGCGGGGTCTTAGAAACGATGATGACGACGATCCGCGCGACGATTTCTACCGCGAACGAATGCGGAGTGGTGAAGATGTCGGCGCGATATTTATGACTTTGACGGCGTACTTGGCTCGCGCTGTCGCCTTGGTGCTCGTCGCCGACGTCGCCGTGTGGCGCGTGACTCTTCTCGGGGCATCGTTACCATTTTTGGTCGAATCATTCATCGCGTTCTTAGTGACGTTTCTATCCTACTACGGTATACACGTCGCGCGATGGAGGAGGTCAATTTGGGACGTTACGACGCATATTGTCGCCGCCGCTGCAATAGGCTCGAGCGCAGTCATTTTCGTCACGGCTGCGGTTCTCGGGATGAGTCCCCGACCGCCGTCACAAATCATCGCCATAATCATGGCTGCCACGTTAACACCGTTATTGGGAGTGTACGTGACAGAAATCTACCTTCATCGCCACTCGAAAAGACGCTCAAAACTCAGAATATTATCTGACTCGTCTCATTTCGGCGCTTGGTGCACCGTCGCCGGTACCCTGTCGTGGGCGTACTCGTTCAACGCAAACTCAGGTCGGTTAGATGAAGCGTTCATCATCAGCTCACTCACTTCACTCATCACCTCGGTGATTTGCAGATACGCGCGCGCCTCTTACATTTTGTTCATAGCCAACAACTGGACTACCCAGATGATGTTCACACGGTTTACGAAGCGCATCCAAGAAGTCGTGCGCGTGAGGAGGGTGACGCAAACAGTTCAACAGGTCTTGGTCGTGAAGAGAGAAGAGTTCAGCACCGCTTTGAAGCGAATGATGTCAAGTAAACTAAAAGTACCATCGGTTCCTATTTCATCGACCGAGGTGGACGAAGTTGATACAGTAATTTCCAAAACGCCGACGCGAGTCGGCACGGAGACGGCGGTGTCAGAGATTGCTCAGCTGGACTCTACGAAGGAAGTGGAAACCTCAAAGCATTCAGATGATACAAATGTATACGGTGCCGACGAAGAAACTGATGCTATCAACCTGCGTCCCGTCATATATGCTCCGCCATTTACATTTGTGGAAGAGCCTACCACGTCAAGCCCATCTGAACAATCAGAACCAGACGTTTCAAAACGTCGACGTCGCCGCAGGAAGCGTCAATATCGCCGACGACAGTCAGAATCGAAACTAGGTATTGATATGAGCGACATCGTTTCCAAAGAGATCAACATATCGCTCAACATTGGTGTATCTATTGAGGCGGAATTACAGCGAGCGTTAGAACAACGGGAGGCAACACTCCGGAATCTAAAGGAGGAGGGTGCGAATTCGATATTGACAGCTCAAGTTCAGTCAGACATCGATGCCTTACGAAAGCAACTGGACAAGGTTGCTTTGTCTCGCACAGAGTTCGACCGCGCTCGAACGTCCTACGAGAATGATCTGGAAATGTGGATGGAGTCGATACGCGCAGCCGCGGCAGTATCACGTCTGGATTTCGCTATTGATTCGCTCAAGAGCGCTTCCGTGAGAGACGATCCGCAGATAAAGGAGCTCATTGACCAGCGTGCAGTGTGGGGATTGCGGTTGGTGAGCTCTCAAATTTTCACGATCGTGGAACTCCAAGATTGCATAGACGAGGGTCATGAAAAGTCAACGGCGCACATCGCCGATCTTCGTCGCAACATACAAGTTCTCGAGCATAAGATCTCTGAGCTCAACAAAGAACAAGAAAATAGCAAAGAAAAGCGTACGTCACTAGAAAGTAGGCTAGAGCGCATTACTGCGGAACTCGAGACTGTCCGCGAGCGCGAGCGCACAGCACATGAAGAATGGCAAAAGGAGCGCGTTAGACTGGAGATTGAGCTCGAAACCTCTGTCAAGGAACTACAGACCGCGACTCGCACAGTCGACGAAGCGTTACAAGCGAAACGTGAGTTGTTGGCTCAGCTAAAGGATTCAAAAGATGGGAGCGTCCAAGACGCAGAACTAATCAAACGTCTTGAACATGAAACTGGCATTTTGCAAGACAAGCTTCAATCACTTTCTGATCAATTGGCCATTTCGGGTGCAAGTGTTGACGAGAATCATTCGAGCAAAATCCAAGCTCTCGAGTCAAAACTACGTGCCAAGTTAGAAGAAGCGGACGCCACAGCTGCTAGCGGTATCTCTGTCGAATTTTTGAGAGACGAGATAGAAAACTTGCGCGCAGAACTCTCTTCGCTCAAACGCATTCGAGTAGTAGAGAGTGCCGATGCAGAAATGATCTTGAAGGAGCAATTAGCAGAGGCCCAATCTCGACTTGAGATACAGCGTAGACAATTAGAGCAGAAGGCAGAAGCAGAAATATCGGCTCTGAGGAGAGCCATGGATGATGTTGAACTGGAAATGGAAAAGTTGGCATCGGATGTGTCTGCAAAAACCAGAGAGAGCCTGGAATATCAGAGAACCATAGAGGTTCACGAAGCAAAGATAAGGCAGCTGAAAAATGATGAAGAACAAGCAGCACACGCTGTGAAGGAATCAAAGGAAAAGTTAGCGAATCTACAAGATGCCCTGATGATTAAGCAGCAGTCACTGGATGAGAAAGTTCAGAGAGTTACAGACCTCGAGTTGCGACTCTCAGATGCCGAAACTGAAGCGGGTAACTTACAGCAACTACTTTCAGAATCACAACAGCGCTCAAGTAAGCTCGAAGCCTTGCTAACAAGTCTCCAGACAGATCGCAATGCGCTGAGCGAAGAGCTTGCGTCTATCGCCGAATCTCATCATTCTGAACTTACTGCGGCAATTGGAACTCAACTCGCTGAGCGTGACACTGAAATCGCTCGCGTGCAGTCCGAGCTTGCTGAGACGAAGTTGTCGCTTGA
>CEUV01150508.1_pt1 | contig 10242 bp, 5 predicted proteins | sample 356401 | NCBI WGS metagenome assembly CEUV01 (sample SAMEA2622710, study PRJEB7988) | marine metagenome | isolation source: saline water (ENVO:00002010), including
TAATATCCAATCTTCATTTTCATTTCTTTTATAAAAATATTGTAATTTACCGTCTGGAGTTATTTCATATTTATATATATAATCACTGCTATCGTCTTCAAAAGTTGTAGCAACGCCAGGTAAAGCAACTCTAGTTAAAGGTGCCATTGCATCTTGATACTTTTGTCTTTCTTCTTCTACTTTATTATTAAAAGCTATTGCACTAGCTTGAGCCTCAGGACTAGTAAACTCATCTACTCTAAATAAACCATTAAATCTATCGTATAGTCTATTAGCTTTCATTTCAGCTAATGTAGATTTACCACCTGATAAATCTGACGTTATTTGAATATTACCAAAAGTATTTGCATAGTTTGTAAACTCCTCGCTATTTACTTCAGTATTATATGTATCGTTGAAAAGCTGATTTAAATCTACTTCTTCAACTTCTTCTTCTTGATGATCAATTATAGGTTCTTCTTCTTCAACCGCAATGTCATCTTGAGCTATCTCTGCATTTGGAAGATCTAAGTTTTCTTCTTCAGTAGGATCTTCAAATATTGAGTTTAAATCTTCTATCATATAATTTTATTAAGAATATTGAGCAATTAATTCAGCCATATCAGCATTTGGTTCTGCTGGTACATCTCTTACTTCTTCTGGTAATTTTTGATAATAAATAGGCATTCCTGCTTGCCATTGAGTTATTCCAAGCATGTTTCTGTAAAATTCTGGAATAGGCATATCATTATCATTTAAAGCTTTTATTAAATCTTGACCAGCTTTAGTAGAATCGTTTAACACATCTTTAACAATACTTGGTTGATTAGCATAATTTTTTTGAGGTAGTTTTTTATCTAAATTACTTTGAAGTATAATACTCATTATATAAGCTTTTTGAGCATCTATTAAACTTAAATATCTTCCACTATTACTAACTTTATTATACATGTATCTATTACCTACAAAATTTACTTTACCTTCTGGTGAAAGTTCATTATATAGTTTTTCTAACTCTGGAGTAACTGATTCATTTATACCTACTGGCAAATCAACACCTAATCTTTTATTTGAATATCCATATAATACAGAGATATTACCCCCAGCTAAAGAAAATAAACCAGCAATATGAGCTTGTATTTCTACTTTGTATGAAGGAGTATTGTTTATAGCTTCTGTATTTATTGGTTTTGCCATAAATCTTCTTATCTTTCCATCAGCTACAGAAAACATAGGTATTTTTATTGATGTATCTTGCGCGGTGTCATCATTTTCTTTCATTACACTACCACCTAAAAAATATTGAGGTTGAAGTGTTGCGTTTTTAGTTATTCCTGCGTTTTCAAAAACTTCACCTAAATCCATACTCTCAGGAACATCACTTATATACAGACTTAATATATCATCATTAGCTATTTGATTAGAATCTATTTCGGATTGAATATAATACCAAGCAGTTCCATCTTCACCTACCATTATATTTTTATTATTTAAAAAATCATGTATTACATAAGGTTTTAAATGTAAATATTTTCTAAATGTTTCTCCACCTATTTCAAACATTACTGTTTGTTTAAATACAACTAATTCATTTGTTTGAGTAGGTTGAAAATAATATTCTTTATTAACTTTTACATCAGAAAAATAATTAAATAAATCTCCCCAAGCAGCTACCATAAACATATTGCGATCTCTATCTCTTTCATTAACACCGTTTACATTTAAATTATCGTAATTTGCAATAAATGTAGGTAAGTTTTGAGGAAACACAGGTTCTATAGCCGCAGCTAAATAACCTCCTAATTGTATTATATTGTCTAACCTAGAAAAATACAAATCAATTTCTCTTTGTAATTGTTTAATTTCTTTTTGACCTAAATTTCTTTTATCTATTTTTAATTTAGTTTGTTTAGGTATTATTCCATCTTCAGGATCCTGAGCTAAATCAATAAAATCTCTCTTAATCATCTCAGTTAAGCTTTCATTTTCATAAGGATTAAATGCAAATTCACCCATTAAATATGATCTATATTTATTGCTTGCTTCAGTAAAAAAGTCTAATTCTAAACTTCTTCGTGCTGAACTAACTGATACTAATCGTTGATTTTTTTCGTTGTTTGCTTTTATTAATGAATTCATATTTTAAATTTTAACCTCCAGTAAATAATCCTGTTATACCACCAAATAAATCTCCCATAGCATCTGCTTTAGCAGCTCTTAAATTTGTTTCAGCTTGGCTTAAACCTAGATACATAGACTGGTACATGTTAATATCTTGATTTGTTCTAGCTTCTTGAGCTTGGAATTGAAATATCTCACCTTTAGCATCTGCTTCTTCTTTTCTACCTTTTAATTGTATTTGAGCGACTTGCGCTTGTTGTTTAGCAGCTACTTTTTCTCTATTCATCATTGCTTCACCTTCAGCCCTTAATTTTGAATTAGCTGCTTCTTGCGACTCAATAGTAGCAGCAACATCTTTTTTAGATTTTAAAGCAGCCATCGCTAATGCTGTAGCACCACCAGCACTAGCTCCTGTTTGTTCTAATGTATCTAATGTATTAGCTAAAGCTATATCTGCTTCTTCTGCTTGCATTTCTGCGGCAGCAGTTGATACTGTAATTTGATTAAATGGATTTGTTATTTGACTAGACAAGTCTTTAGCTAACCCAGATAAATCGGTTATTCCTGCATACGGATTTATTATATCTTGACGATTTTGTCTAGCTGCCTCCATCTTAAACTTAGCGTCGTTTTTTTCATTACGCACTCGCTTAAGTTCTTTTCTAGCATTTGCTGCGCCGAAAACACCACCGATTATTTTACCTACAGTTCCTCCCATTTTAAATTATTTTTACTATTTCATGTGATGGTTTATTATCTACAACCCATCCTAATTTTTTATGTGTATTAATTAAATGTTTACTTCTACCTATACTAAACATATATTGTTTACCTTGTTTTTTACAAACTGCTTCTATAGTATTCAGTAATAATTCTACAGCTTGTTTTCTATCTTTATTTTTATAGTTTGGATTAGAAACAATCCACTCTACTACTACTGCATCAGAATTTGTGTGATATATAAATCCTGCTACAATAGGTATATTTTCTTTTTCTATCATTATTCCACCAGTACCATTGTCTGGTAAAAAATTTCTTGGAATAGGTGTCCATCGCCACCATTTCCACCAATCAACTAAACAATCATAATCTTTATCGTTTAGTTTACGTGCATTAAATTTCATATAATTATCTATTAGAATATACAGCTCCTACACTAAATAATTGTTTTGCACCAGTTACATCTGTATTAAGATCTTGCTGCATTGTTAATGTTAAGAACTGCGCTTTTAATCCAGTGGTTTGATTATTAAATAATACTTGACCACCTAATGTTCCACCACCACCACCTTTTATAGGTGCATAATAAATATTTTGTTTTCTATCAAAACCAGCTCTGTATTCTATACCATTATTAGTATAATAACCATCATCGTAACTAAGTATTGTTTGACCTCTATCTTCAAAATCAGTATCTCCTAAAGCTGGTTGTTGAGGATTAGTATCTACACCTGTATAATCAGATGTAAGTAATCGAGCTTCCCAACCATTACTACCAGTGTAATTAATCGTATTAAATGTTTTAGTTCTTACTGGATCAGGATTAAACACAAAAGAAACAGATGAGTATCTTTGTATACCATAAAAATTATTATAATTACCTGGGTCTGCATTTTGTTGCCAAATAGCTTGGTTTTTAAATGTATAATATATACCTCTTGAACTAGTTGATAATTCAGGACTATATTCCATTCTACTAACCCACCCATTTATAACATCATCAAATACAACCGTAGGCGCACTATTATCTCCAGAGTCTAGGAAAATTGTTAACGTATAATTTTTATTATAAACATCGTATCCAGCTGTTATAGTAGATTCTGTAGCTAATCTATCTCTAAAATAATCTATCATGCCATAATTAGAAATAGGATTTAAACCATTAGGTCCTAATTGCATTACTACACCTCTATCTCTATCTGTAAAATACTTATTATATCCATAAACCGCAAATGATCCAGGATCTCTTGATATACCAAAGTTACCTTCAAAAGCAGATGGTGTACCTATTACTTGTCTAGCATCAGCTGATAATGGTAAACCTTCTTGAGTAAATATTACGTCTTTATCTACTGGCGCTCTATTTACTTTTCGTTCTTGGAATATAACTAGATTTGTATTTTCTGCAAATAATTTTTGTATACTACCAGAAGCAGGGTCTACAGATCTAGTAATATCTTCACCAATAGGAAATTGATTAGTATTGTTAATACCATTTTTAGCATTGTAAACACCAGAATAAATTATAGAACTTTGTCTACGTGTTTGTTTTTCTTCTTCTTCTACAATATAGGCTTTATTACCAAAGTCTACAGAAGTATTATTAAAACCACCTTTTATTCTTGACTCTTCTACATACCAGTCTTCATATACATTAGATTCTATATATCCTTCACCTGTTACTAAATCAGGTGTACCAGTAGTTGTACCACCAAAATTACCTGGTAAAAGTGTTCCATCAGGTTCTCTTTCTTGAAACTGCGTAAAGTTTTTTAACCTCTTCAGCCAGAAGGTATTAAAGTATGATACTTCTAATGTAGTCGCCATATATTATTATTACTCGTTTTATTAAATTATTACAATGGTCCATCACAGTCTGAACATGGAGCTCCAACTGGTCCATACAACGCGTCGTAAAAGTTTACATCTGTTCTTGCGCATGTAAAACAAGCAGAAACATTACACCCGTTACCATTATGAACACCATTTGTTCTTACTGCATATTCTCCTGTTGCGCTGAAGTAATAAGTTGCTGTAGCTGTAGAAGCTCCTGAAACATTTACTGTCAAATTATTAAATCCTCCAACTGTAGCTCCTGGATTTGTCGGTGATGAAGCATCTGCTGTAGCTATTTGCCAAGTATCAGCAGGAGTAGGTCTATATAATATTGTATATTCTGTTGCATAAGTATGCTGTGTTCCTACTGTAGCTGTTTTACTTAATGAAACTTCAATAGCTAAAACACCTTGAGTTAATGCACCTGTAGTAAAATTAGGAGTACTTATAAGTATTGCTGGTGGTGGAGTTGGATTAGGTTCAAAGCACTCGTGTCTATTAGCAGCATATCGAGCTTCATTTAATACATTATAATAAGCTAAATCTTGTCCATTATTACTTGAAATTCCGTAACTAGGTCCAAGGGCTCCTAATCCCGCGTCAATTACAACTGTAGCCTCGTTTGTATCGCTACCAATAATAGCACCTGCATTTCCTACAATTCCTGAATTTACAAATCTACTTGCTCCAAAAAATACTTCTAAAGGTTCACCTGTATTATTAGTACATGTTGTATCTAAATTACTCATTTGAACTGTTGGACCAAAACATAAAGCTTGGTCTACTGGTGGTGTTCCAAATACTAGCTCATATACACATGTATCAGTTAAACTATCAGGATCAGGATTACAAGCTGGAGAAGCATCGGTTACTGTGCACTCAATTTCATAAGAACCATTTACTGTACCCGCTGTAATCGATACATTTCCACTTTGATCAATACTCCATGTTGCTGTTGAACCTACAGGTTCACTTAACACTGCTAAAGAATAACATAATTCAGCTGTATCTCTAGTAGCATCTACACTACCATTTACTACATTTGTAAATTGACCTACAACTCCTGTCATTGTCGTATCATAACCCGGTGTACCACCTGCTTTACTACAAGCTTGTTCAACTCCATTATCAGCATCACTTGTTTGTGTAGGCGTAAACCCTCCTATAGACGGAGCTATATTATTTAAATCAATAGTTATTTGATTTGTTAAATTATCTACAAATATTTCAGATCCATCATCATATTCTGTTTGAAAACTAATAGTCCATTGATTAGCATGCGTAGGATCTATACTTTTTAAATAAGCAAAATCAGTAGTTGTTTCTATATTAAAATCATCATAAGAAAAAGCTACTGTAGGTACTATACTAAATATACCTGTTACATCATTACCCCATTGATCTAACACTTGAGTTATTACTACACCAATATCTGTAGGGTCTGCAGGATCACCATTTAATGTTAGTTCATTACCTGATGAGTCAGTAAAGCTAAACCCAGTAATTATTGTAGACCCTGAAGGTTCGTCTTCATCAAAATTTCCAGTTGTTACAGTTGTTGTTGAAACACCTCCATAATCTGATACTACTAATCTATTTAAATCTACAAAATTACCTGATGTAGATGATTCATAAAATATTTCTAGTTGACTTTCTACAGGTTCTGTTTCAGATACTGCTAAGTAAGGGTACATACATCCAATAGTATTTCCCATAGCTGGTCCTACTGGATCGTTTGTAACCTTTGCTCCTAATGTATTTAGCATAGGAGCTCCTTCTCTTGTTAAATTAGGTTGAGGACTTTCTACACCAACTTTTAATCCCATTGCTGGAGGGTTTTGTTCTACTCCAATAAAGTTTTGAAATAAACCTGGTCTTCCCCATGGAATTGCCCCATCAACAGCTGCAGCATTTTCTGGATTATTAAAAGCTCCAGCTGAAGTATTAAGATTACTAAAAGGTGAATTAGCTAATTCTAAACCACCTTGCCCTACACTACCTACAGTTACTACTTCATCATTTATTCTACCAGGAAAATATTGAGTGTTCCAAGCAAACTGTCTATTATCAAAATAAAAAGGTCCACCTGGTTTATTATTATTGTTTATACTAGGGTTATTTACTCTACCAAATAATTTAACTGAAGCAGAAAATTCTGTTTGTAGTGGACCTACTTCTTGTAAATCTCTAGGCACTTTGTTTATGTTATCACCTATAAGTGTTGCAAAAGCTACTCTACCAAAATCTGTAGCTTCTCTTACAGGATAACCTGATGTATAACCACCTAAATATACATTATAATATTCTTGTTCTTGTTGTTTAACAACAATTTTATATGATTGCCAACCTGTAGGATTAGCATCAAAAACTGATACTACTATAACCGCTCCGGTTCCTGCTCCACTAGAAAATGTTTGAAACAATTGTTGACCATCTACATACCCGGTACCTCTGCTTATTATTTTTAAACCAGTAATAACACCACCTGTTTCGCTTACAACTTCAGTTTCTAGTCCAACACCTAAACCTAGATTACCAACTTGATAACCATATCTAATTATATCTCCTACTACATGACCAACACCACCGCCACTAATACTTGCTATTGCATCTACACTAGTATCACTTTCAGATTTATACAACCCTGGTTCACCTGTATTATTATTGTTTTGTATTTGAGTTATACCGTTGTTTATTTTAATTCTTAAAGCAGTTCCTAACCATGAGTATATTCTATCTGTATTTGGTGTAATACCTGTAGTTATATTAGCTTCAGGTCCACCTACATCTGGCCAGTCTTTATAAGGAACATAAATAGTAGAACCGTTTTTATCTGGATTATCATCGTTAGTAGATAAAACTACACTAGATGCTCTACCATATCTATCAGCTAAAACAAAACCTGCTTGATAATTCCTATTTTGTTTTAAAGAATGATTAGGATATTGTGCGTAATTATTAAAAAGAACTGATTTATCACTTTGTAATATTTCAAAATCTATACCATTTGGTGGTGTATGTTTTTGTAAAAAGTTACCATACATAACTCTATTAGCTGTTATCTCTTGACCTAATGCTTTAATAGGAACATTATCATATACTCTATTTTGTTCACTAGTAGGTAAAGTTCTGTAGGGTTTTATAGACTTATAATCAAAATTATAATACCATTGTTTAACAGGACTAGAAAATAAATTAGTAGTTTCTGGTATTTCTTCTACAAAGTTAGCTAATGTATTGTCAACATCTATTACTTCTAATATTTTACTTGAAAGAGCATCAGACTCTTTATATAATATTTCTATGCTTGCAACTTTATAACTATTTATTAGATTATCTACTATATCAGCAGCGTTGTTAGCTGTGTCTGGTAAAGGTATTTTTAAAGCTACAGTATCAATTTGATTTGTAAACCAGTCTACGATGCTAGAATCATATGTATTTACTTGATCTTGTAATGAATCATTTTTACCTCCACCAAAATAACCATCGTGATCTGGAATAAAACATATTTGTGTATACGGAGCTGCTAATGAATATTCATCATCATCAAATTTAAATCTATAACTAAATCTTACAAATTTTTCTTCTATTAAATCAGGATCACCTGTAAAATCTGTAGGTGGTATCTGACCTAAACTATAATTAGGATTAGGAGAAATACTCAACTTTGGATTAAGGGTTATAAATTCTATTTCTTTATTTAAAGTTAACAATATTGAATTACTAGCAAGAGGAGGTAAAGCACTAATTGATTGTATAGATTCTATTATTACTTCATCTTGTAATACTATATTATTAGCTACAACAGGTGTTCCTGTAACTTGAGCCGTAGGTCCATTACTAACTATATAATCACCTACTCTAGGTGTTGGTAAAGGTGAAGGATCATCAGGTAAATTTTGAAATCCTTGATAACTTATTTCTAAAGTATTACCTTGAATTATTACTGCTCCAGCCGCGCCTATAGCATTAGTATCAAAACCTCTATCAAATAATCGCGCTTCAGAGTTAGTCATAGCTGTTCTACTAAACTTTAACTCTATATCGGTTGCTTCGTCCCACGTACCAGGTTGCATGTTTGCAGTACTATCACCGTCTTTAAAATTATTGTATATAGTAATTATTTCATTTGTTTCGTCTATATCAATAACGTTCCATAGTTCTTGTAGTTCTTGCCCTGGAAAACCTGACACTATATCACCAATTTTTATAAGACTTAAATCACTACCAGCTAACATAGTTAAATCATAACCTCTTGCATGAGCACCGGGAGCTGTAGCTTGAGCACCTGAATCAGCAACTCTAATAACTTGCTCTAAAACTATAGGTGTTTCATAAGGATAATATTTAGCTACTGATATTTGATCTTCATTTACATAATAAGAGGGAATAGGATCACCTAATGGATTAGCTGAACTAACATTTATTTTTCTTGGTTGATTGCGATTATCAGTCCAAAATAACAAATCATCTAATAAATTAGTAGCAAATATAGGATTTGATTGAGAAAAATTCAAAAACGAACCAATAACTAATAACGTTAAAATATCATTAGTAATGTCGTATCGGTGAATCATATTAGCCCAACCAATATTTATTGTATCACCTGTAGCTGATCCAGCACTAAAAGTTAAAGGTACATTTACTGTTATGCTTGGATTTATACCTCCTGTTATCTGTGTAATAGTAGGACCAATAAATGGTTGTTGAGTAGAAGGTACACCGTTCCAACCAGCATTATCACTCCATAATGTCATACCTACTTCTAAACCTAAATTATCTGCATTTAATAACTGACCAGCAGAATTATATAATTCAATAACAGTTCCTGTTACTGGATTTAAAGCAGCTGGTTCAGAAAATACTTGAATATCTCTAGGACATCTATCTTCACCAGTATACCCAGCACTGTACACATATAGTATGTTATTAGTTTCATCGGTAAATTGACCAATAACCTTAGCGCCTAAACCTGTTTTTAAACCTGTTAATTGTATATTTCCTGGTATATTCTCAAACTCTCCTACTTCGCTGCCTTCTGATCTACTAAGCTGTAAATTTTTAGCATCTCTATATTCACCGTTTGGTAACAATCTTGAATCAAGGTCTTTATTCATTTTAGACCTTATAAACGTATTAGTTACTTGTGGCATATTATCTTTTTATCCATTTAGCTTTTCCACGCATTACTTGTACTATTTCATCTAATTTAATATTAGATAATCTAATCTTTGCGTTTCTTAATTTAGCACTTGCTTCTCTTTTTAATCTTTGTACTATATACTCTGGTTGATTTATTCTACTAGCAATTATAGCATGAGAAATATAAGCATATAAAGCAGCTTCAGCCATTTTAGGTATTCTACTATCTAAATCATAAGCAAGACCATCAGATATGTACTCTAAAACTATACACGCACCAACTAAATTACTTGAGAAAGATATTTTACCTTCACGCTCATTCATATTAAACCAACCATTGTATTGAGCATACTGTGGTGACATACCATATTGCTCACCCCAACCCCAATACCAAAAACCACCATAACCCCAATTATAACCAGCCCAGTCCATACCTTCATT
>CEUV01099365.1_pt1 | contig 10228 bp, 6 predicted proteins | sample 356401 | NCBI WGS metagenome assembly CEUV01 (sample SAMEA2622710, study PRJEB7988) | marine metagenome | isolation source: saline water (ENVO:00002010), including
CGCGCGTCGAGTCGAGTCGAGTCGAGTCGATTCGGATCGATTCGATTCGATCGATCGATCGAACGAACGACCGAACGAATGGGCGCGCCGATCGAACGAACGAACGATCGATGCGCGACGCGTGATGCGCGTCGACGCGCGCATCACGTCGCGCGCGTCGACGCGTGCGCGGGTGGTGGGCGGGGAAGGGGTGGAGAACGCGCGATGAAGGGCGGATCGACGCGTCCCCGCGTCCCCGCGCGGATCGAGGGCGCGGGGCGCGCGGGGCGCGCGCGCGAGGCGGAGGGAACGCGTCCGAATCGAAGCGGTGTGAGGCGCGAGGCGACTGACGGTGGTGCGTGCGATTGATTGTCGTATCGATGATGATGATAGGTATGAGGAGATGATGGATTACATGAGCGAGGTGACGCTGAAATCGAGCGAGGAGGAGCTGAGCGTCGAGGAGAGGAATTTGCTGAGCGTCGCGTTTAAGAACGTCATCGGCGCGCGTCGCGCGTCGTGGCGCATCGTGAGCTCCATCGAGACCAAGGAGGAGACGAAACACTCGAAGGATAGCGACAAGTGCAAGTTGATCGCGGCTTACAAGGCGAACGTGGAGACTGAGCTCACGAACATTTGCACGAGGATTTTGGGTTTGTTAAAGGAACATTTGGAGGATCGGTGCTCGGCGGGCGAGTCCAAGGTTTTTTACAAAAAGATGAAGGGCGACTACTGGCGCTACCTGGCCGAATTTAAGGGAGGCGCGGAACGCAAAGAAGCCGCGGAAGAGACGCTTTTGGCGTACAAGAGCGCCGAGCAAACCGCCGAGGCTGAACTCGCGTCGACGCACCCGATTCGTCTCGGTTTGGCGCTCAACTTTTCCGTCTTTTACTATGAAATCTTGAACGCCCCCGAACGCGCGTGCCAAATGGCGAAGAAGGCTTTCGATGAAGCCATCAGCGAACTCGACACGCTCGGCGAGGAGTCGTACAAGGATAGCACGCTCATCATGCAATTGTTGCGCGATAACCTCACGCTCTGGACGTCCGATATGGACGATTCCGCGCAAGCCGGCGGCATGGAAGAAGAAGAGGAGGAGGACTAAGGAATGGTAAGGGAAGAGCTGTATTTTTTTACTCGCGAGGACGCGCGTGAAGTCTCAACAAAGGGACAGCACGCGTCTTCTCTCACTTTCCTCGAAACAGCACACGCGAGCACGTACGTCTAGTCGAACAACAGATGATATGAACAACATGTGCACGTTTATCCAACAGCTGAAAATGAAATCATTCACAAATCCTTCCTCGAACTAAATAGAATATTTAGCGACGCGACGACACCGCGCGCGTCGATCGCGCGACGTCGTCGAATCGAGCGCGCGTTCACGTCGACGCCCTGGGCTTGTGTCGAAGCGGCGCCTCGGTGTAGAGCAAGCCGAACCCGACCGAGGCCAAGAGCGCGAGCGTCTTCACCACCGAGAAATCCTTCGGCCATACGATGATGGTAAACGCGATCGTGGCCATCTTGTTGATGACACCCACGAGCGTAAACGTCGTCGCCGTGATGACGGATCGACACTTCCAACCGCTGTACGAAATCGCCACGCCCACGACGCAACTCAAAAGCAAATAAAACATCGCCCCCTCCTCATCCTTCATCATCTGTTCGTTCTCGCCCGTGGCGTAATACAAAACAATCGTCGGCGGTATAGCCAACGCGTTCGTGTAAAACACGCGCTCCCACTGCGTCATGGAGATATTTTCGGTGAGATGTTTCCCGTACGTCATCTGCACGGCGAGCAACAGCCACCACACGAGCAACCAAAACATCCCCGCGCTTCCATCGATGCTCACGCCGGTATCGTTCGAGATGTACACGCTCGCCGCGAACACCACTCCCATCAGACTCACGATCGAACGCACGTTCGGAAACGATCGATTCATAAACGCCCACTCGATGAGACACACGATGAGCGGCAGGCAGCACCTCGCCGAAATCACCGCCCCGACGTTGGTCAGCATCAACGCCTTCATGTTTGAAAACAACCCCATCGCGAACATGGTGGTGTACGTGACGAAGGGTAAGATTCTCTTGCGCTCGAACGGGCCGAGCACGCGCATCCCACCCACCTCCATGCAGGTCACCACCAACGCGCTCACCGCGAGCTGCGCCCCGGATACCACCGTCGGGAGCCCGTTCGTGGACACCGCGAGCTTATTGATGACGAGCATCGTGGACGAACACAGGGAATATAACACGATCCACGTCAGCTTTTCTCGCGACGACGGCGTGTTCGCGACGTCGGCTTTACCGCCGCTCATGTCGAGTGGCGTCGATCGCGCGTTCGGTCGGTCGGTACGAGTTCGACGACGATTCTCGCGCGCGCGACGTCGATCGAGGGCGTTCGCGCGGACGATCTCGCGGGAGAGTAATTCACGCGCGCGCGTCGATCGTCGATCGATCGATCTCGCGCGCGTCGCGGTGTGCGGAGACGCGGAACCACTTTTCCGGATGTCTCGCGAGCTGGCGCCCGACGCCACTCGCGAGAACGCATTCGCCGTCGTCAGTCGTCGACGCGCGCGCGCGATGGCTCGCGGACGGACGCTGGTGATAGATAATTACGATTCCTACGCCGTCATCTTATCCCATCTCATCGCTCGCGTCGAGGGCGCGGCACCGGTGGTGGTGAGGAACGACGACGTGTCGGTCGATGCCGTTCGAGCGACGCTTCTCGGCGGCGACGAGGGGTTCGCGCGCGTCGTCATCGGTCCCGGGCCGGGAACGCCGACGCGGGCGAGCGATGTGGGGGCGGCGGTGGCGATTTTGCGCGCGGAAGGGGCGCGCGCGGACGTGCCGGTGTTCGGGGTGTGTTTGGGACACCAAGCGTTGGCGACGTTCGCCGACGGGGGCGCGACGGAGAAAAATCCCGCCGGGGCGGTGCACGGACGCGTGTGCGGGGTGAGACACGACGGTGGGAGCGTGTTGTTTGAAGGTGTGCCGTCGGGATCGGCGAATGGGTTCGTGGCGACGAGGTATCACTCGTTGGCGGTGACGGCGTGCGGCGCGGGATATCGCGCGCGCGCGTGGGCCGAGGACGACGGAACCATCATGGCGCTCGAACACGAGCGGTTACCGAGATACGGCGTGCAGTTTCATCCGGAGAGCGTGTGTACGACGTATGGGGATAGGATTTATGCGAATTTTCTCGCGGCGAGCGAGGCGTGGTGGACGTCGAAGACGGGCGAGCCGCCGAGCGGCGTCTCGGTGCCGCGCGCGCTCGTCGACGCGAGCGCGCGTCTCGAGTGCGCGCCGTCGACGAGTGGCCCGTCGTCGGCGTTGGGTGATCCGTCGCACTTGCGATTGCGCGTGAAAACCGTGGACGCGTCCGCGACGCCGTCGACACGAATCACCGAGGATATATTTTGGCGACTCTTCGGCGGCGCCGCCGGCGACTCGGACGCCGTCGCCTCGGATTGCTTTTGGTTGGACACGGCGGACGAGAGTAAAGGTCGATTCAGTTTCATGGGCGCTCGCGGTGGTCCACTCTGGCGTCGCGCGCTCTTCGATCTCGCCCCCGCGCCTCGGGACGCGATGACCGCAGACGCCGACGGGACGCGGCGATTCGGCGCCGCGTCGTCGCGCCGCCGCGCGCCCGGCGTCCTCCGCGTCGAAAACGCGCGCGGCGATGTCACCACAGAAACTCTCGAGCGCGGTTTCGTCGCTTGGCTCGACGATCATTTACGTCGTCGAACGGTGCGCGCGAAGGACGCCGCGTCGCTCCCTTTCGATTTCCGGTGCGGCTTCGTGGGATACTTGGGATACGAAATGCGCGACGAGTGCGATTCGCTCCCGCCAGCGAGCGATTCTCCGCTTCCGGACGCCGCGTTCTTCCTGTCCGATCGATACGTCGCATTCGATCATCTCGAACGCGTCGTCTACGTCGTCGGCGCGCACGACGAAGACGACGACGAGGCGTCGTCCGTGACCACGGAATGGGTCGCGTCGATCGCCGCGTCGATCGACGAAATCGTCGCCGACGCATCCTCCACCGGTGCCTCGTCGATCGACGGGGCGAACGAGACGGTCCACGCGATGACGTCTGACGAATTAATGCGCGCGACTGATTTCGCGTGGCGGCGCGATCGCGAGGAGTACGTCGCCGACATACGCGCGTGTCAAGACGCCATCGCCTGTGGAGAGACGTACGAGACGTGTCTCACGAACCTCCTGCATCGACGTCGATCGGCCGATTCGCGCGCGAGTCCTCGCGCGTTATACACCGAACTCAGACGACGAAATCCAGCGCCGTACGCCGCGTTCCTCTCCGTGGGAACGGGAACGCGACGCGCAGATACCGATACCGATACCGCCGCCGACCCACCGCCGATCGTCGTGACGTGTTCATCACCGGAACGTTTCTTACGTCGCGACCGATCCGGCGCGCTCGAGGCGAAACCGATCAAGGGCACGTGCGCGCGAGTCTCTCCGCTCGGGTGCGACGCCGACGTCGCCGCCGCGCTCGCGCTCGAACGAGACGTCAAGGAACGCGCGGAAAATTTAATGATCGTGGATTTATTACGAAACGATCTCGCGCGCGTGTGCGACGTCGGAAGCGTCGACGTGCCCGCGTTGGCGAAGATTGAATCCTACGCGTCGGCGCACCAACTCGTGAGTCGCGTGACGGGAACGCCTCGCGCCGACGTCTCCTCCGTGGACGTCTTACGCGCGGTGTTCCCACCGGGAAGCATGACGGGAGCGCCCAAGATTCGAACGATGGACATCATAGAGGCGTTGGAAAACGCGCCGAGGATGGTGTACAGCGGCTCGATCGGGTATTTCGATTTCGACGGCGCGTTTGACGTAAACGTCGTCATTCGAACCGCGACGACCCGCGGCGACGACCAGTGGATCGGCGCGGGCGGGGCGATCACCGTATTGAGCGATCCGGTGAAAGAATGGGAAGAGATTGAATTGAAAGCGAGAGCCATCTTGCGCGCGTTCGCGAGCGTCGAGCGCGAACGGTCTGAGTAGTTCGCGCGGTTGGTTTTTAGGTCAACGCGCCGCCTCCGCGCGCGACACTCAACGACGCACGGACGGAGGAATACGACGCACAATTAGCGTACACGCGCACACACGCCATGTCCCGATCGACTCGCGCGCGCGATCTCGAGCTCGCGCGCGTCGTCGCGTCTGACCCGGACGTCTCCGCCGTGCGGGCGGCGCTGCGCGAGTTGACTCTCCGCGCCGCCGAACCGAGACGCGCGCGCGACGACGACGCCGAGCACGACGCCGAAGTGGAAGAAATCGCGCGTTTAGTCACGTACGGCACCGCCCGTCACGCGTCCGCGGAGACGAGGAGGGCGTGCGTGGAATTCGTGGGAACCGCGTTGGCGACGACGAGGACGGCGCCGGCGACCGCGGAGGACGCGGCGGACGACGAGAGACGACGAAAGAAAAAGACGACCGAGGCGATGACGGAGGAGGAGACGGAAGAGAAGGAGGAGGAGCGACGAAGGCGCGCGCGAGCGGAGAAACGACGACGACGGTCGCGAGAATTGTTTTTAGAGGTTTTGCGCGCGAGAGCGCGCGAGGAACGCGACGAGACCGCGCGGCGAACCGTCGCGGACGCGTTCTCTCGCGCGGGACCGGTGGGAACGGCGTCGACGCGTGAATTGATGCTCGCGGTGGCGATGATGGAGGCGTTTACTCGAGACGACGACACCGAGGCGGTGGTCGGGGCGTTGGACGCGGGGACGACGATGTTGGGCGCGCGAATCGTCAGCCGCGAGACGGGCGAGACGATGGAATTCGCGCGCGCGTGTGAACGCGCGTATTGGAGCGTGCGGTCGAATTGCGCGGGGCACAGACGACGTGAGGTGCGACGCGCCGCCGTCGAGGCGTGCGGGGCGTTGGTGACGCGTGTCGTCCTCTCGCGCGTCGATTCGCGCGCGCACGACGCGTTCGGGGAATCGATGGTACGTCTGAGCGTGGATGAGAAGCGAGACGTGCGCCGCGCGGTGGCGTCGGCGGTGTCGAAAATGTTCATCGCGCGCGTGGACGCGGGGACGTTTACCATTCGCGACGCCGACGCCGATTTACTGTGCGCGATGTTCGCGTGCGACGACGAATCCGACGAGTACGCGGCGGCGCGATTACGAGACGTCAACGACGCGCACGCGCGAAAGACGATGGGCGAGGGGTGTCGGTCGGTGGCGCTGTATGCGGTGAAAGGAATGATACGGTGCGTGAAGATGCACGACGTGTGGGAGTCGGACGACCCGCGCGTCTGTCGCGCGAGAGCGAGAGCGTTTTCGCGCATGTGCGAACACCTCGGCGACGCAGTCGCGCCGCGGGCGAGAGATGTGATGGACGTCTTGGCGACGATGATGCACGATCGTCGAAGCGATGCGCTGGATGTCGCGCATAGCGCGTTGACGTACGCGCCGTCCATCAGACGCGCGTGGATTCGATGCGTCCTCGACCGCGCCGAAGAACGTGAGAATACTCGAGAGGCGCTCCTCGAATCTATCGCTCTGTCTTCGTACGTCTTGACGTGGGCCCCGTCGCACGAATGCGAGTTGGACGCGAAGGACATCGTGGACGTTCTCGAGGTGACACTTCGTCCAGACATCGGCGCCGCGGCGTGTCGAGTCGTCGAAATCGTCGATTCATGTCACAAACTTTTAGACGCCGACGCCATCGTCTTCGCCGACGATCAAGATCGCCCTGGGATCACGCAGACGAGACGTGAGATTGTCGCCTATTCAAACGCGCTGCTCATCATACACGCGTCCATGTACCACGCGAGCGAAGGCGACGAAATCGTGTCGCAAACCGCGCGATTCATGCGTACGTCGATCGACGGGTCCTACGAATGGCGGTTGGTATTCAACCGTCTCACCATGCTTTTCGACGATGCCTCGACCTCTCGAGCGCGCGAAGGTATCGATGACGCAAAACTAACGCCCGAAGGCGTCTTCGCCGTCCTTTTCGAATGCGTTTACGATACGACGTTGATGAAGGAGGTGCTCGATTTGGTGCGAAGAAACGTCGACACGAGCAAAAAACCTCCGACGGCTCGCGAGTCTGAAAAGTCTTTACTCGCCGCGAAGAGTTACATCAGGGTCTTCGACGCCTATCTTTGCAGAACCCACATGCTCGATGGTTTGGCGCACCGGGATTTCGAAGAATTCGACGCCGATTTCTTCGCCGTGTTTGACGGGCTCGCGGCGCGTCTGCGATGGAATCCGGGAGACGCGCAGTTCGCCCTGGGCACGCTCGCGGCGACGTGTTTCGCCCGCTTCTACGATCAAAAATTACGATGTGTACTCACGCGATGGTTGACCTGCGACGGGCGCGTCGACCGTTTCGCCGAGGTGATTGAAAACTTTGATTGTTTCGCGTGCGAGGAGCGCGCGCGAGCGTTTTCGGCGTTGCATCGGGCGCTTTGCGACGCCGACCCCGAGCGCGCGCGCGCGCGTCTACACGCGGTCGCGAGGCGCGCGATCGAAACGCTCAACACGGGAACGAAATCTGAACGACTTTCCGCGGCGAAGTGTCTCTCGAACGCGTTGGATGAACTCGGCGCCGACGCCTCGGCTGGCGATTACGTCGCTCGCGTCTTCGAATTCGCCGACGATCACGATCCCGACATTCGTCGCGCGACGCACGACGTGCTAGAGCGCGCAAAAAAGCACCACGCAGCGAGGATTCGTTCACTCGTGGACTCTCCGGACGCGAAACGCGCGATACACGCCGACGGATTGGTAGGATTGAAAGACGCCGCGCGCTGAAACGCCTCTAGTGCTAGGAGATATTACATCGTTTACACGCTCGCTCACGTCGCGAGACTCATTAAAAAATTACACACCGATTCCGCGAAGCTCGATTCGTCCCACGCCAACGCTCGAGACGCGGCGGCGGCTGCGATGACGCGCGTGTTGGGATCGACGAGAATCTCTTCGACGCGGTCGGCGACGTCTCGCGCCGACGCCTCCATATTCGCGCCGACGGATTCAACGCCCGGTCGTAAAAACTCCGCCGCGCCTATGTCCCCGTCGGCGTGAAGCATCGTCGGCGCACCGAACGCCGCGGCTTCGACCACCGTCATCCCGAAGGCGTCGTGCGAGGGAGGGTGCACGTTGATCGCCGTCTCTTTGAAAATCGCGCCCAAATCCTCGGGCGACAGAAACGTCTCCACGACGCGTCCACTCGGCGCGCACGCCCGAAACCGCGCCGTGAGCTCGCGCGCGTACGCGCTCGATTCCACTAAACTCGCGTTCGCGCAGAGTAACGGCGTCAACTCGCCCGAATCGAACGCGCCGCGTCGCGCCAATTCTTCGCACGCCGCCACGAATCGATCCGGCGCCTTTTCCTCGCTCGCTCGCACCACGCACGTCAAGTACCCCCGTCGACTCTCCCACGACGGACCATCTCCACTCAACGACGTCGACGTCGACGCCAACTCTGAGATCCTCTTCCGAAGCGGTGGATGCATCACACTGATTTTCGCGTCTTCGCGCGTTCGCAATCGCTCGGCGACGAATCGACCGTCGCTCGCGCACAACGCCAACACCCCCTTCGCCCTCTCGCACGCCCCTCGCTCGAGCTCCAGATGCCTCGCATCGCTTCGACTGAATATTCGAAACGGCGCGTACGCGAACGGGACGCCGTCGTCGAACAGACCCAACGCCTCGGCGGCGCCGCGAGACGAAAAATCCACCCCGAGCGCGGCGTCCGCGCCGAACGCGCGCGTCTCCTCTCGAAACCGCCCGCACGCCCGCGCGAACTCGGCGTGCGCGCCGTCAACGGTGAGCGTGAACCATTTCGATCGAGGCACGCGCGCGCGGCGCACGATCGGCGTCGTCGAGGCGACGCACGCGTCATCATCATCGACAGCGTCATCATCGACATCATCGTCGTCGACCGGTCTCGCGCACGCGACGAACACGTCCGCGATGGACGAGAGCCCGCGGACGAGCGCTTGCGCCAAGATTCCGTTCCCCGAGAAGGGTTCGGCGTCGTACTCGAGCGCGACGAGGACGATTCGTGGACGACGCATAGTGATGGCGTCAGACGACGACGCGCGCGCGCGTTCGATCGACGACTCGGTGCGCGCGAGGAGACGTCGCGCGCGAGAGAAGGCGCATCGTTCGATCGCGCGCGAGCGTCGCGAACGCTCGAGGACGACGGCGCGGACGACGCGCGCGACGAAGAGGAAGTAGAGGAAAACGCTCGAAAACGCCAAAACATGCTCGAATTAGAGTACGAGGTGCGTCGCCGCATCGCGCGCGCGCGCGACGCGATCGACGCGCGCGATGCGCTCAAAACACGCGCGCGCGCTCGACGGCGACTGACGCCGGACGCAGGAATTCGCGAGCACGTCGTCGAGTAAACATCACGGGTACAAGGTGGAGACGCAGCGCGCGGCGGACGCGCGCGAAGCGGTCGAACGCGTCGAGGCTCGACTCGCGCGCGCGTACGCGGTGATCGATCGAGGGGATTCCGTGGATGATCTCACCGCGCCGGGAGCGGTGAAGAAGATTCGAGAGATGGATCGAATGGGATTGACGTCGCGCGCGCCTCGATTTTTGACGTATCCGGAGGACGCGGGCGCGGCGGAGCCGTCGATGGACGAGGTGGGAGAGGAGACCATGGGACGAACGGCGCTCGCGTTGCGTCGCGCGGAATCCTTACCGTTGGTCACGGCGTCGATCGCGCGAGGGGTGACCGGGAGACCGGCGAGACGGGTCGAGCACGACGCGCGCGTCGGCGTCGGGCCCGAGCGCCGCGTCGACGATCGAATCAAAGACGCGATAAAGGGCGAGTACACCCCCTCGGGAGAGGTCTCGGAGTCGATGTATCGCGATTTGGATTCTATCGATTGATACGCACTGCACATCGCGACGCGTCGGTCGTCGTCTCGCCGTCTCGCCGTCGCCGCCGCGCGCGCGGCGCGTCTCGAGGGCATGGGAAAATCTCTTAGACTTGGAGCGGGCTGCGTACGAGTGTATCCGGCGTGTACATACCACATAAGTAGGGTTTACAACTCGTGTCTCGAGACTATTCTCCGCGCGCTTTTCCGTCCCGACGCGTCCCGAGCGCGTCGACGCCGCGCGAGGCCGACGACACGTCTCGTCCGTCGACGAACGCTTCCGGTCGTCGTCCATCGCTCGCGCGACGATCGCGAGAACACCGCACGTGCCGTCCGTGTTCACGGGCATGCGCATGCCCATGACGCCGGCGGCGT
>CEUV01016510.1_pt1 | contig 10212 bp, 10 predicted proteins | sample 356401 | NCBI WGS metagenome assembly CEUV01 (sample SAMEA2622710, study PRJEB7988) | marine metagenome | isolation source: saline water (ENVO:00002010), including
GTTTCATCTTTATAAACTAAAAGATAAAGATATAAAATAATTTCTTGGTAGTCCTGGGTAATAATATCTGGGGTCTCTCCCTCCAAATCCTCTTGCATTGATTACGACTCCTGAGGCATATTTGACATCAAAAATATTATCAACTCCAGTTAAAACACTTAGATTCGTTTTTCCTAAATTGAACGACTGAGAAATTTTTAGATTCAGTAATGAATAGTTCTCCGTGAAAATACTATTTGAATCATCTATAGGGATTTTACCAATATTCCTGAATGATACTTTAGCAACAAATTCATTTCTCTCAAATCTTATCTCCGATATAACTGTATGTGTTGGAACTCCAGTAATTTGATTTGATGAGTAGTCAATATCTCTATTAATAAAATCCTTAAATGTATACCAATATTTAGAGAAATTATTAGAAGATGTTATACTGAAATTTTTACTGTCATATAATATAAAGTTTACTGTAGATTCAATTCCTGGGTGTGAGGTTCTCCCTGCATTAACTCCGGTAAAAGTATCAAAACTAGTTCTTTGGGCAACAAGTAGATTTTTTATATCCATTAGATATCCATTGATATTATAAGATATTCTTTTATTTGATGAACTTCCGATTAATCCAATTTCATAATTCCATCCTGTTTCAGGTTTAATATTTTCGTTAACAAGTCCGTTTTCATCTAAAGTTTCATCAATATTAGGTGATGAGTAACCGTGGCTTACATTTACAAATAATGAATTTCTTCCTAAGTTATAGTTATAAGAAATTTTTGGAGATATAATAGATTTTCCACTGTAGGATAGGGAGTTTAATTCCCGGTCATCGCAACAAACCCAGTCATAGTCTAATTTGTTTAGCCCGACGGCAAGATTTATATTAGATTTTTTACTTATTTGATTATCAAACTGAATAAATAGGTTATAATTATTTCTATCTTGGACTTGATGGGTTATAAGATTTTGTCCAATAATACCATCATAGTCATCCCACGTATCGAAATGATAATCTTCATTATTAATCTCAAAACCATAAATTATAGATGATTTTTTCATTACAAACTTTCCAGAATGACGGGCACCAAACGATTTACTATCCTCAGTGAGATAGTTAAATGGTCTCAGTTCACTGTTCTCGAAAAATTTATAAAATAAAGAAGTGTTTGAAGAGTAATTTAATTTGTTGGTATTAATAGAAACTCCGGTTAGTGAGCGACTATAATTTTCACCTCCTTTAATATTTTTCCATGAAAATGCAGCATTGGTTGGGCTATTTTTGTAATCATCCAAACTCAGTGATGATGGGATGAGGGCCTCTACATCAGTGATGAACTGAATTATATTTATGTTAATGTAATCATTGATATGATAGTCTAAACTACCAAATAGCCTAGTGTTTTCATACGTATTATTTTCTCTGTACCCATCACTTTTTAACTTTTCTAAGTTGACAAATAAATCAATTTTGTTTATCCTTTTAGATAACGAGACTCTATTCTGAAAAGTATTGAAAGATTTATATGACGAATTTATTTTTATGAATTTCTCAGTTAATTTCTCAGTTTTTAATAGAATATTTCCACCAAGACCAGACCCATAAATACTTGAGTTAGGGCCTTTAACAACCTCAATTTGGTTTATAATATCAAGACCGTAGTCTTCCATTGTCAGTTCTCCAACACCATTTGTAAGTGGAATATTATTCAAATATGCTTTGATTTTATTCGTAGAGTACGGAGATCTCGAACCCATACCTCTTATAGTTATTCTATTTGTATTATAACCTGCAGAATGAATAAATATTCCAGGTAGCTCATTAAGTGAGTTGATGATAAAATCTCCGCTATTTTTTTTAAGTTCAATATCACTCACTACTGAAGTTGATACTGAGATATCTTTAAGCTTATTAGTTATCATTTCAGAATTAACTATAATATCGTCTAGTATAATTCCTCTATTTATAAGTCTATACTCGTTGTCATTTAAATTTAAAATTTCAATATTTCTTTTGTAAAATCTATAATCATTGACTTTTACTGTAACTGGCAAAGAATTATATTCATAACTAAGTATGCCATCTAAATCTGTGAAATACGATTCCTCATCTATTTCTATCTCTAAGCTATCGATCGGTGAATTATAGATGTTATCGACAAATTTTAATTTTAAAAAATTCTGTGATATTCCGTGATTAATTTTAGATAAGAAAAAAAAACTAAAGAATATTAGATATCTCATTATTGAAAAAATAAAATGCTATTAATACAACTAAAATAACTATCAGTATATACTTAAAATATTTAAAAATGTTTAATAATAATTTACTCTCAGTCATATTCGCAAATGCCCCAAGAGCAAAATATATCATCCATATTAAAAAAATTATTCCAATAACATTTAATAAGCTCAAATTCATCTTTTTTTTTTATAAATTTAATAATCTTATGCGATACATTTTTTTATTATTCTTATTACTTTCATGTTCTTCTAAAAGCAGCTTTAAGTTAGAGGGTGACTGGAAACTTAAAAAACTTTTTAGGGAGGGTGAGGAAGTTATTTGTAAGACTGCTAGTGGTGACGATTGTCCCAAAATTATAACCTCTTACAGATCGGATAATTTATTGTTTTACTATGGGAATTTACTAACATACCAAAAGACAGACGATAGTTTATTCTATTATAATGAACAGACTGGAAAAATACAGAATGCTTTTAAATTTGATAAAATTGATGATAATAATTACTCATTAATTTTTATTAGAAGGTTAAAAATCGATTCAGTAAATATAAAAGAGCTTATTTATAAGTCTTTATGGACGAAAGAGTTATAATTTATTTTGTTATCGTTAAAGTATCGTTACTCACAGTAGCGGTATATGATGTGAGATCACCTGTTCCTTGAGGGCCCGTAATAAAATCTCCTGCATTACTAAAGACTGCATTATGACAACCACATTTGAAATTTTGATTAGTATACCCCCAACTGGTTCTACATCCTTGGTGTGGGCAGGAATTAGAAAATGCTCTGATAATACCCTGGCCTACATTTACAATTAACATACCTCCCTCATCAAATTTTTTCCATCCACCCTGATTCTTCAGGTTTGAAAATGATGAGTGAGTAAGATCTATAGTGTAAACATTCCCATCAACTGTGTAGCCCTCTTCAGTCTCATTATTATTATTGTTGTTATTATTGGGTGGGGGAGTAACTGTTTCGCTTGTTTCATCACAGCTTATAAAAAAAGATGATCCAAGGGTTGCAAAGAGTGCAGTAGATCCTGCATTCTTCAAGAATTTTCTTCGATTTTCCATTTTAGTCTAGTAAAGTTCACTTATAAGAACGTTATTATTTAATTATTGTTCTATAAACTTATCAGGTATTGAAACTTTACAAACACTTGAGAATTATCAACGAAGTATTTCTTTCCATTCTTATTTAAGTCTTGATTACCTCCAATATAAAATATTGTAAATGGGTTTGGTGTCCACTCAAAAAGAGGTTGTATGAAAAATGAATCGTTAAAATTATTTAATTCAGATGTCAACCTTAGACCAACAGATCTAGAAAATTGATACTTAGTATTAAATCGATAGATAAATCCATTAAAAAAATATTCGTCTTTGTCAAGATATTTTAAGCTTGATTTATTGATTGAATTTGTTATTGAAAAATTATTATTTATCTGAAATCTTGTACTGAAAAAAATAAGAAATTCTTTTCCTAGTTCGGGATTATCCGAATTATATGCTACATCTTTTCCAAATCTCAAGTTGGAGTTAATTGTAATAAATTCTTTTGGGCTACTACTTAATTCTATTATACTAGTACCATAATTTTTATAGTCTGTGTCTAAGTAGTTTGATATAAAATCATAATCATAGTAGTATGAAACTGTGGAATTTCCTCTTAAATCAGCTCTTATGATACCATCTAGAGATATGACATCCAGATTATTTTTATAGTTATAGACAATATCTTTTTTTACTGTAAATGATGCTTTTTTGAATAAGCCCAAATCCCAAAACATTTTATATGATTGAAGAAGTGTTAGCCATTTCCTATCATTTTTCACTACAAAGCCAACATCCCCTCTGTAATTTGGATCAATATGCTTATATCCAATATATGAACTCCATTTCTCCGTACTTCTTAGGATACCGACAGAAACACCTAATCCATTAAATTTTTCTCCATCAAGTTTAACTGTCCTCCCATCAAAAGTATCATCTGAATCTATCCAATCTCTGTTAGGTTCCTGATTAAAATTCTTAAGTATATCAAAACTTACTCGCAAATTGTTCGATAATTGAAATAATCCATCAACACCAAATAAGTTACCATATCCACCACCCTTATAGTATCTGCTTGTTGATAAAAATCCAATTTTTGATCCACCTTTAAGAAGCTTTTGATATCGAAATACATTTACAAAACTTTTACCACCCTCACCAAAATATGATCTATCATTACCAGCTATTAAATAGGGCGAGTTATTATCAATTGAGGAGAGATAAAATATTCTTGATTTTCTTCCTTGATTAAGAAGCTTAAGAGCATATGATGGATTATTAATTGATCTTGAATAAAATGGTTGAAGATCATTCGAATTAAGTTTTAATATGTCTGTACCTTTATTAAAAAATGGTCTCTTTTCAGGGTAGCTTAAAGTGTACGCGGAGTTTGCATCAATTTTAGTTACATCTGCTTCTACTTGAGAGAAGTCAGGGTTGACCGTTAATTCAAGAGAAAGATTTTTTGTTAGCTCTGCATTAATTCCTATTCCAAAGTTAGTTTTAGGTTTGTCATATTCTAATTTATTATTTTGTGAATTATTTTCTCCTTCTATATTACTTGAAATATATGGTAGCAGGTCAAGTTTTTTATCAATTTTGATATCATTCAGTATTAGTATATCATTTAGTTGGCATGTTACACAGGAGTTATCTCTATCTGTTTTACTAGTTTGAATTTGGTAGTCAAGATATCTTCTAAAAAAGCTAAATTTCCATTTTTGATCTCTTCCATTTGGAAATGGTATCGATGAAAATGGAATTTTTAGTTCTATGTAATACTCATTGTTTCCAATTGACCCCTTACTTTCATACTCAATATCATAAGATATATCATACCTTCCTTCCTCACTCACACTATTTAAAATTCTAACATCAAATTGTGACCCATATGGGTTTGATCCAATAAAAATATTATTTCTTCCATCTCCGTAAGTATCAATATCGAATCCGACTAGATCATCATTGAAGATTCCCATGTCATCTCTTTTCCTAATTGATGCTCTCACACTTTCATTAGTTTTTGCATGGAATCCTATGTAAATATATTCATCAGAGTAGAGAATGTACCCAATAGTATTTACAATTGGTTTAGTATTATACCCAGGCTCTGTCTCATTATCAAGCTCAACTTTTGTGGCATCTTTCCACTCATTTTTTTCAATAATACCGTCAAATTTTATCTCTGAATCAGATATTTTTTTTGGTTCGAAAACTCGCTGACTATACGTGAAATTAATTGAGAAAGGTAAAAATACTATCAGTAGTAAATATCTCATTTTTATTAGGTTGACACGAAGTTAGTTTTAAAATCTTTTTTTTAAAGAATTTCAAGTGATTATATTATTTTAAAAAAAAATTAAATTTGTTGTATGCCAACATACTATATAACAACTCTTAATATCGCAATACCTGTTTTTGTATCGCTAATTCTTTTAGAGATACTTTACGCTAAAATGACAGAGCAAGGTTTCGTAATACGGAGTATGGATACTTTATCTAGCCTTTGTTCTGGTCTCACAAATGTTATTAGAGATGTCCTTGGTTTAACTTTAATTGTAGTATCGTACGGATACCTTGTCGAAAATTTTGCTTTATTCAATATTGAATCTTCTTTCATGCTTTACATAATTGCATTTATCGGTATTGATTTTGCTGGTTATTGGGTACACAGAATAAATCATAGTATAAATTATTTTTGGAATCATCATATTATACATCATAGTAGTGAGGAGTTTAACCTTGCCTGTGCATTACGTCAATCAATATCTAATTTTTTTAGTCTAACATTCATATTTCTTATTCCTACAGCTTTATTAGGAATTCCTGCAGAAGTTGTTACATTTTTAGCGCCAATTCATTTATTCGCTCAGTATTGGTATCATACAAGATTGATAGGAAAACTTGGTTTTTTAGAATATATAATTGTAACGCCCTCTCATCACAGAGTCCATCACGCAATAAATAAAGAATATCTTGATAAAAATTTATCTCAAGTTTTTATTATTTGGGATAAAATTTTTGGCACATTTCAAGAAGAATTAGATGATGTGCCTCCTGTGTATGGAGTCAAAAGACCACTTAGATCATGGAACCCGATTCTAATAAATTTTTCTCATCTTATTTTACTTTTTAAGGATGCTTGGAGAACTGAAAGCCTGATTGATAAGTTTAGGATATGGTTTATGCCTACAGGATGGAGACCGAAAGATGTTCACAAGAAATATCCTGTAGAATCAATTGATTCACCTCAAGATTATGAAAAATATTATCCAAAATTATCTATGAATCTTCAAATATGGTCTTGGGTGCAATATTTTATTACATTTTGTTTTATGATGTATTTTATAAATAACTTACACCTTCTCAGCCTTTTAGAGGGTTTTGTTTTTGCCTCATTTCTATTTATATCTATATACAGTCTTACAAGTTTAATGGATAAAAACTCAATGGCATGGATCTATGAACTATTAAGATCAATAATAGGAATAATATCTATTTTTATGTTTGGTGAGTGGTTTTACTCCTCCACTTACTTTCCATTAATTAGTAATTCTTTAATTATCTACTTTATTTTTTCATCATTGATTTCCATCTATTTTCTGAGGACAGAAAGAAATTAATCTCATTAATCCATGAAAGGGTATTTGTAGTTCTTTGGTGTATTAAAAACTTCTTTTATAGTTCTTGGAGATACCCATCTTAGTAAATTAAGATATGACCCTGCTTTATCGTTTGTTCCCGATGCTCTCCCACCACCAAATGGTTGTTGTCCAACTACTGCACCTGTAGGCTTATCATTAATATAAAAATTACCTGCAGAATATTCTAATATTTTACTAGCAGTGTCAATAGCTACTTGTTCTTTTGCGAAAACTGCACCTGTTAAAGCATATGGAGATGTCTCATCAACTAGATGAAGAGTTTCCTCATATTTATTTTCATCATATATGTAAATGCATGTAACGGGTCCAAAGACTTCCTCCACCATTAACTTATTTTTAGGGTTTGAAGTTATAAAAACTGTAGGTTCAATAAAATAACCTTTTGATTTATCATAGTTCCCTCCAATTAATAATTCTAAATCTTTATCTTTTTTACCATCATCAATGTAAGAACATATCTTATCAAAAGCCTTCTCCTCAATAACTGCATTGACAAAATTTTTAAAGTCTTCAGGGTCTCCCATTTGAATACTTTTTATATCATTTAACAAATTATTTTTTACTTTATCCCACAAGTTTTTTGGAATGTATACTCTAGAAGGAGCACTACACTTCTGACCTTGAAACTCAAAACAACCTCTTACTATTGCTGTTGATACCTCATCAGGTATTGCAGATTTATGAGCTATTATATAATCTTTACCACCAGTTTCACCAACAATTCTAGGGTAAGACTTATAACAATCAATATTATCGCTAATTTCTTTCCATAGGTTTTTGAAAACAGCAGTACTACCTGTAAAATGTAATCCACTAAAATCTTTATTTTTGAAAATAATATCACCAGCAACCGGACCATCAACATAGATTAAATTTATAACCCCATCAGGAAGGCCAGCTTCTTTAAATACCTCCATAATAACATTTGCAGAATAAATCTGAGGGTATGCAGGCTTCCAAATGATGGTATTTCCCATAAGGGCAGGAGCTGCACATAGATTTCCAGCAATAGATGTAAAATTAAATGGACTAATTGCAAAAACGAAACCTTCAAGAGGCCTATAATCTAATCTATTCCACATGCCCTCAGAGGATTCTGGTTGATTTTTATAAATTTCTTCCATGTAAGAAGCATTAAAATTTAGAAAATCAATGAATTCGCATGCGGCATCTATCTCGGCTTGAAATATATTTTTTGATTGTCCTAACATGGTTGATGCATTGATTTTAGATCTATAAGGACCAGCAATTAATTCAGCAGCTTTAAGAAATATGCTTGCTCGACTTTGCCAAGACATTGAAGCCCATTCATTTTTTGCTTTCATTGCAGATTCAATAGCCATTTTTACATGTGATGCATCACCTTCATTAAAAGTTCCTAGGTGTAATTTATGATTATGAGGAGCTGAAATTTCTATTTTATTTTGAGTCTTAATTTTTTTGTCTCCAATGTACATTGGTATATCAACTGGATTTTTTTTCATATAGTTGATTGTTTCTATAAGTTCTTTCCTTTCAATGGAACCTGATTTATAATCTTTGATTGGCTCATTAATTGGCACTGGTATTTCAAAAAATGCATTGTTCATAGCTCTTAATTTAATAATTTATTTCCAAGATTTTAATTCAATTTTATTAATCGCAAGTTCTCTATTTGAGAACATTATATCATAAGTCTCAAGATCTTCTTTTAATTGATTGTCTTTCTCTAAAAAATCAAATATCTGATCAATTATATCCATTGCCTCATCTCTTAGAGAATAGAAAATAAACTGATCATAATTTCTACTGTTTAGTAACCCAGAATTTTTTAGATAGTATACATGCCTTGATGTTTTTGTTTGAGTAAAATTTAATATTATTTCTAGATCAGAGATTGAGGCTTCTTTTCTATGTGCTAGAATATTTAATATTCGAATTCTAGAGACATCTGATAATGACTTAAATATTGTTTTCCCGTAGTCTATGTTAAACTTTTTTAATCTCATTCTATGTTAAATATTGTTATAAGAAACTATAGTAAATAAAAAAAACATATTAATTAATTAATTTAGCATGTTATTTAAAATTAATAACATTTTAATAATGATGGCAAGAAATATCTTCTTATTAATTTTTTTCATTTTTCTTTCAAACATTTTTGGTAATGAATCATTGGCACAAGGACAAAAGAAAATAATTCAATTATCTGGTGTTGTTGTTGGTCAAGATAGTATTTCTGGAGTTGGAGGAGTACATATTTATGTCCCAAAAGCTGGAAGAGGTACAACATCAAACCCTTATGGTTATTTTGCAATGCCAGTTCTTCAGGGTGATAGTATAATCGTAAGTGCTATTGGATATAGAAAACAAAACTTTATAATGCCAGGTGATAAAGGGGAGTCAGTAACACTTTTCATAGAATTAAAACCAGATACAACAGTACTTCCTGAACTTGAAATTTTTCCATACCCAACAGAAGAATTATTTAAAAAAGCCGTGTTAGCAATTGAGCTTCCTAATAGAAAAGATTTAGAAAATTTAGATAGGTCTTTAGATAAGGATTTATTAAGAAGGATGTATAATAATGAGCCTATGAGCGCAAACATGAATTATAAATACTTTATGGACCAGCAGATGTTATCAACATCAACCAAGTATCAATTACCATCAAATCCTCTGCTAAACCCGTTTGCATGGGTTAAATTTATAAAAGCAATAAAAAATGGAGATTTTAAAAAGAAAGACTAATAACAATTAACATTTAATATATTAGTATCGATTACTTTGTTATCTAACGAAATGGCTGTTTTCCAATCTTCACATGCAGATATTTCAAGACCGAGATCATATTTTATACTTCCTCTATTAACAAAATAATTTGCATTATTTGGATTAATGTTTATTGCAGCATTTAAATCCTGTAAAGCATTTTTACTGTTACCTAATATAAAATTAGAGAAACCTCTTTCTGAAAATGCAAGATCATACTTTTTATTTATAGATATAGCAGAATCGTAGAAAGTAATTGCTAAGCTATTATTACCTGTTAAAGAATATGAGTGCCCAAGATAAAAGTAATACTCATCATTTTTTTTATTTATAGACTGATTAGAAAAGATTTTAATAGCCTCTTTATATTTCCCTTTCTTATATTTTTTAATAGCTCGATTTTCTAAATAAACCGGATTAATCAGTAGTGAAAAAATTAAATAAAAATTTATTAACATAGTAGCCCTGACAAGAATCGAACTTGTATCTAAAGTTTAGGAAA
>CEUV01018553.1_pt1 | contig 10183 bp, 10 predicted proteins | sample 356401 | NCBI WGS metagenome assembly CEUV01 (sample SAMEA2622710, study PRJEB7988) | marine metagenome | isolation source: saline water (ENVO:00002010), including
TTTCCTTGATCATTAGAAGTATCTTTCCAAACATTGTAAAGAGAATCAAGGTTTGTTTGGGCTAAAAAGCTAAATGAAAAACTCCATAAAAATCCCAATGTAATAATTCGAAATAATTTCACCCTATGAATATAACTGAATAATTTTGTGAAAATTAAACTCTACGTAAAATAATAATTACTTTTAAAAATGCAATTGCTACAAACCTTATGCGCTATTCATGCTCCTTCAGGAAATGAAGGTCCAATGAAATCTTTCTTATTGGATTACATTCAAAAAGAACAAGGAAATTGGAAAGCAAAACCCGAAATCATTACGGGTGATTTTATTCAAGATTGCATCATTCTCAAATTTGGAACACCTAAGACCGCCATCTTTGCCCACATGGATTCCATCGGGTTTACGGTGAGATATGGAAAGGAACTCATTAAAATTGGTGGGCCAAGGACTAATGATGGTATTCAATTAGTTGGAGAAGATAGTAAGGGTAAAATAGAAACGGAAATCTATAATTATGAGGACAAAAATGGTAAAACTCATATTGAATATATACTAGATCGAAAAATAGATCGAGCTACAGAACTTACTTTTAAACCTAATTGGCGGGAAGATGATGATTTTATACAATGTTGCTACATGGACAACCGTCTAGGTGTTTGGAATGCTTTAGAAGTCGCTAAAACCCTTGAAAATGGGGTGATTTGTTTTTCTTGTTGGGAAGAAGTTGGTGGCGGAAGTGTAGGTTACTTGGGAAAATACATCTATGAAAAATGGAATGTGAGACAAGCGCTAATTTCTGATATTACCTGGGTCACAGAAGGAGTTAAACATGGTAAAGGTGTTGCTATTTCCAGAAGAGATTCTGGTCTTCCAAGAAGAAGTTACGTAGATCGTATTTTAAAACTAGCTGATGAAAGTGGTATTCCGTACCAAATTGAAGTAGAATCAGCGGGAGGTAGTGATGGTAACCAATTGCAAAAATCTTCATATCCGTTTGATTGGTGTTTTATTGGAGCACCCGAAGATCATGTGCACTCACCAGATGAAAAAGTACACAAGAAGGATATTGAAGCTATGGTTGCATTATATTCCTATTTAATGAAGCATTTGTAATGGAGTATGGTATTAATATACTGGGTATTATTCCATTGAGAAAAGAACCCAAAGATCAAAGTGAAATAGTGTCTCAAATCTTATTTGGTCAACATTTTAAGATTAATGAAATAAAACCAAAATGGGTTTTCATACAATTAGCTGATGATGATTATGAAGGATGGATATGTGCAAAGCAGTATTACGAAATTACCTATGAAGACTTCGATAACTTAAACCTTAATGATTTTCCAAAAGTTGGAGATAAACTAAGTTATTTAGAAGAAACCATTTCTGGAGAAAAACACCCCATACCAATAGGGAGTACTTTACCCTATTTTCATCAAGGCACCATTCGAATAAGACAAAAAAAATACAAGTTTAATGGAGGAATTGCTAGTGACAATCCAAAAGATATTGGATCATATGCAGTAAACTTTTTAAACTCTCCTTATTTATGGGGCGGAAAAAGTATTTTAGGTATTGATTGCAGTGGTTTTACGCAGTTGGTTTTCAGCTTATGTGGAATTCAATTACCAAGAGATGCCTACCAACAAGAAGAATTAGGAGAATCCATAGATCTAGTTGACATAAATACATCTGATTTGGTTTTCTTTATCAATGACAAAAATCGCGTTCACCATGTTGGAATAGCCTTAGAAAACAACCAAATCATACATGCTTCAGGTCAGGTAAGAATTGATAGCCTAACCAATGAAGGTATTATACATTCCTCATCCAACGAACTGACACATCGACTTTATTCTATAAAAAGAATTACAGAATAGATGTCAAAAATGCTGATTTTCAGTATGTTATGTTGTTAATGTCTGAAAATTTGTCATTCATTTTGAATTGGCTTAGCATTTGATCTACATGTGTAAATAATTTACAAATGGACTTAAATCAATTTACAACCAAGTCACAAGAGGTTATCTCTAATGCACAACAACTAACCCTCACCAACGGGAATCAAGCCATTGAGAATACGCATCTCCTAAGCGCAATTATGGAGATAGATCAAAATGTATTTCCACACGTAGCGAAAAAACTGGGTGCTAACCCAAACATGATTGTTAAAGCAAATGATAGTATTTTGCAATCATTACCTAAGGTTAAAGGCGGAAATATACATTTAAGTAATAATACACAAAAGTCTATAGCAGAGTCGATTAGCATGTCAAAAAAAATGAAAGACGACTTTGTTTCCATTGAGCACTTAGTCCTAGGTATTCTTAAGGGTTCAGATCAAACGAGTCAATTATTAAAAGATAATGGTTTTAATACCAAGGAAGTAATGGCCATCATAAAATCCTTTAGAAATGGTCAACATGTAACTTCCGCAAATCAAGAGGAAACCTACAATGCGCTGAACAAGTACGCCATCAATTTAAACGAAAGAGCAGAGAGCGGAAAATTAGACCCTGTTATTGGAAGAGATGATGAAATTAGAAGAGTGCTTCAAATCTTAACTAGAAGAACAAAAAATAATCCTATTCTCATTGGGGAACCAGGTGTTGGTAAAACTGCTATAGCAGAAGGGATTGCCCATCGAATAATAAGAGGAGATGTACCTGAAAACTTGAAAGATAAACTCATCTTCTCTCTAGATATGGGTGCGTTAATTGCAGGTGCTAAATTTAAAGGGGAATTTGAGGAACGCCTAAAAGCGGTCGTTAAAGAAGTAGTAAGCGAGGATGGGCGAATTGTACTGTTTATTGATGAGATTCACACCTTAGTTGGAACTGGAGGTGGTCAGGGAGCTATGGATGCTGCAAACATTCTTAAACCCGCTTTAGCCAGAGGAGAATTACGAGCAGTTGGGGCAACTACATTAGATGAATACCAAAAGTATTTTGAACAAGACAAAGCCCTTGAGAGGAGATTTCAAAAAGTAACCATAGACGAGCCTAATAATGAGGACGCCATCAGTATCCTAAGGGGAATTAAAGAGAAATACGAAAATCATCATAAAGTACAGATAAAGGATGAAGCCATCATAGCATCTGTAGAGCTATCAAAAAGATACATTTCAGATCGTTTCCTTCCAGACAAGGCTATTGATTTAATAGATGAAGCAGCTTCCAAATTACGTATGGAAATCAACAGTAAACCAGAAGAGTTGGATGAAGTAGAGCGAAAAATCATGCAATTGGAAATTGAAAAAGAGGCTATCAAAAGAGAAAATGATAACCAAAAAGAAAAGTCGATTAAAAAAGAAATTGCTAATCTAAATGAAATTAAATCTAGTCTACTTGCGAAGTGGGAAGCTGAAAAAAATCACGTTGACGCCATACAAAAAGCTAAACAAGATATAGAAGAACTCAAAATTGAAGCGGAACAAGCTGAACGAAATGGAGATTTTGGAACGGTAGCCGAGATAAGATACGGTAAATTGAAGCAATTAGAGGAAAATATTGAACTAGAAAAGAAACTACTTATCGAGCTTCAAAAAACAGCTAAAATGATCAAAGAAGATGTGGATGCAGAAGAAATTGCAGATGTGGTGTCTAAGTGGACAGGGATTCCAGTAAGCAAGATGCTTGAAGGTGAAAAAACGAAATTACTTCGTTTAGAAGAAGAATTACAGAAAAGAGTGATTGGTCAAAACGAAGCTATTGAAGCCATAGCAGATGCAGTAAGAAGAAGTCGTTCGGGACTTCAAGATGAAAAAAAACCCATAGGCAGTTTTATTTTTTTAGGGTCCACAGGAGTTGGAAAAACAGAACTAGCAAAGGCCCTATCTGCTTTTTTATTTAATGACGAACAAGCCATGACAAGAATTGACATGAGTGAGTTTCAAGAAAAACACGCTGTATCGCGATTGGTGGGAGCACCTCCAGGTTATGTGGGTTATGATGAAGGCGGTCAACTTACGGAAGCCGTTAGAAGACGACCCTACTCTGTAATTTTATTAGATGAAATAGAAAAAGCTCATCCAGATGTATTTAACATCTTACTTCAAGTATTAGATGACGGCCGATTAACGGATAATAAGGGCCGTACGGTTAATTTCAATAATACGATCATTATTATGACATCCAATCTAGGTGCACACCACATAAACGAGTTGTATGATCAAGAGGAAAAAAATGTAAACCCTCAACAAATTAAGCAACTGGTGATGAATGAATTAAAAAATAATTTTAGACCTGAGTTTTTAAATCGAATTGATGAGACTATTGTCTTTAATTCACTGGAAAAATCTGCTATTCATCAAATTGTTAAAATTCAACTAAAACAACTTAATATAATACTTAAAGAAAAAGGCATTAAATTAAATATTACTGATTACGCCATTGAATATCTTGCTCAGAAAGGTTTTGAACCACAATATGGAGCAAGACCTATAAAACGACTTGTGCAAAAGGAAATTTTAAATGGATTATCTAAAGAGTTACTCAAGGGAACCATACAAAAAGGTGATGATGTATTAATAGATTCATTTGATGAAAACATTGTATTTCGAACGAATGAAAAAAAACAACAAAAAGAGAATGTGGAAGTTTAAACTCATTATAATTCTTTTTTCTTGTAATACACTACTTTATTCCTGTAAAGAAAAACAACTTGACTATTGTCAGCTAATTGATGAACTCATGATGAAACAACAACAATCTTGGAATGAAGGTAACATAGAAAAATTCATGTCAAGTTATTGGAAAAGTGATTCGTTGATGTTCATAGGTAAAAACGGCATTCAATATGGTTGGCAAAAAACACTAGATAATTACAAAAAAAGTTACCGAAATAAGGAAGAAATGGGTAAACTGAATTTCACCAATCTTCATTGCAAACCTTTAGATAACAAACATCATCAAATTACTGGAAATTGGAAATTAGTTAGGAACGACTCATTGGGTGATTTATACGGTTATTATACCTTGTTGTGGGAGAAAATGGAAGATCGGTGGGTAATTGTATATGACCATACGAACTAAGTTTGGCACCGTATTTGGTTATTAAGTAAAAAAAATAACCATGAAAAAAATATACACCTTATTTAGCATTCTACTCTGCTTCATTTTATTAAGCTCCTGTGCAAAGCCCATCTTAGATGAAAACAATGTATTTCTTGGTAGTTGGGGATCCGAAAAATTTTCAATAGAAATTTGGAAAGACGGTTTTGGTAAAATTAAACGTGTTAGATTATACGAAAATGAAACTAGGGTAATCATAAAGGATAATTCGATCAAATTTAAAACTCCAGGGTTTTCCAAGAAATTTCGTGTAGATTCTGAACCGTACATTGATAACGATGGTATAACGGTTATGATTTTAGATGGTAAAAAGTTTTACAAGCATTAGAGTGATTGCAAATGACAAATACATTAATTGATTTTGATGTACAAACAATTATATTTGCAGCGATTTTAATCTACTAAATAATAAAAATGTCAGGAAAAAGAACATTTACTATGATCAAACCAGATGCAGTGGAATCTGGCAACATTGGAAACATATTACAAATGATATCAAACGCAGGCTTCTCTATTAAAGCCATGAAGTATACTCAACTTTCGGAAGAAAGAGCAAAAGCATTTTATGCAGTTCATGCAGAAAGACCATTTTATGGAGAACTAGTTGAATACATGTCTTCTGGTCCTATTGTGGCTGCCATTTTGGAGAAAGACAATGCTGTAGAAGATTTCAGAACCTTAATTGGAGCAACTGACCCTGCAGAAGCTGCTGAAGGAACTATAAGAAAAAAATACGCTGAATCAAAAGGAAGAAACGCTGTTCACGGATCAGATTCGGATGAAAACGCTCAAATTGAGGGTGAATTTCATTTTGAAGCAAACGAAGTAATATAACATGATCATCACCACTACAGAAAACATACCAGGAAAAGAAATAGTTGAAATCCTTGGATTATCTAGGGGATCTACGGTAAGAGCTAGAAATGTAGGGAGAGATATTTTCGCTGCTCTAAAAAACTTGATTGGTGGTGAAATCAATGAATATACAAAGCTTCAGGCTGACTCAAGAGAACAAGCGTTACAACGTATGATTAAAGATGCAGAAAGCTTAGGAGCAGATGCTGTAATTAATGTTAGAATTACCACATCTATGATTATGCAAGGTGTAGCAGAAATACTTGCTTACGGAACTGCAGTTAAATTAAAACATGACCATTAAATTTTTTCTATATGCTGTTTTAGCAGTAATAGTTTTTTATTTAATTCTAAAAAGGATTAAGGAAAAGAAAGAGGAAAATTTCGAAAATCGTGATAACTAAAAAAGCCCACATAAGTGGGCTTTTTATTTTACTTAAATATAAAAGAATTTATTTCTTAATTATTCTTTTGTTAGTTAGTATACCGTTTTGGTTAACCTCTACAAAATATACACCTTTTGTCAAAGTAGACATATCAACAACTGCATTAGATGCATTTACAATAGTTGACATAACTCTATTCCCTATCATGTTGTAAATGGTATAATCTGTAATAGTAGATGTACTAGAAATATTGATTACATCCGATGTAGGGTTAGGATAAACTGAGATCACGTCTTTTGTATTATCCACAGTACCAGTATTTCCACTAGGCGTTGAACAATCACCATACTGAAGATATAACGTAGTATCCTGTGTAAATCCACCTAGTAAATTGTTTCTGTCGTTATAGTTTCCTGGATCAGCACATGGTAAACCTGAAATATCTTCTTTACATGACCAATCAGAACAATTTCCATTAAGAATTGTAAAATGACCACCTGCAGCAGGCAAGTTCATTGTACCTTCCCATACTCCGTCACCATCAGCATCAGAAAGAGCTAAAGCATCATTTCCACCAACAAATCCACCACCGATGTAGATACCGTCACCTGAAACATTACCAGCAATGTTATCAGTGTGAACAACAAAAGTTACATCATGAGCAGCAGGAGGAGGAGGAGGAGCAGCTGAGGTAGATGTATAAATAAATCTCCACCAACCTGTACCACCACCAGCACTTTGGACATCAGCAATTAATTCACCGTTTGCACCAAAAGATATTTCGTAAGTGATTGAACTTACTGCGTTTGCAGGATCTGTTAATTCACCTCCATTATATGCTTTTGGTAAACCAATATGCGCACCTAAACCATTCACTGTTAATTGGTTATTAGCAAATGTGTACGTGTAGGTTCCTGAACCATCATGTGGAGCTACAGGAGTACCACATTGTTCACTAGCAACACCTTGCCAAGCTTCTACCCATGTACTACCGTCCATGTAATGCATCATGTTTCCGTTCGCATCAAAAGTGATAGAGTCATCAAAAAAACAAGCTCTAACCGTTAAATCATTTGCAGAGTTGGACCACCAGCTACCATCACCTTGGTTAGGACCTACAGCCAGTGCTCCTGCTTGTTGAGCTAACTTCCAAGTTCCTTCAATGGACTGTGCATTGAACAGAAAAGGAATAGCTAACAAAACAGATAAGTAAATTTTTTTCATAAGATTAAAATTAAGTTAATAGTTATTGTAATATTTACACTAAATTAAGTGTTTTTTAATTTAGATCAAAATATTGCTATAATTTTATTCATATATTATTGTTGAATAGTTTATTGTAATTTTTATTAGAATTTGTTAAAATGATATGTCAAAAAGATAAATTTCAACTTGATGAAAGTGTTCATTATTTAAACTGTGCATACAAGGCACCACTTCTTAAATCGGGAGAAAAAGCCTTATTAGACACTTTACTTAAAGAACGAAATCCGTTCTTGTATCAACCAAAAGATTTTTTTGAAAACACAGAAATAGCTAGAGTTATATTTGCGGAAATGATTCATGCTAAACCCAGTCAAATTGCATTATTTCCCTCGACTTCCTATGGTTTTGCTACTGCACTCAACAATGTCAAAGCACAATATAAAAAGGCAGTTACCATAGAAAATGAATTTCCAAGTGGCTATTTTGCTTTAGAAAAATGGTCAAATAAATATCAGGCTAGTTTAATCACAGTGACCAAAGGAGATAAATCAGCTAAATTATGGAACCAAGCCATATTGGATTCCATTGACCAAAAGACAGATGTGGTGCTCATGTCCATGAACCACTGGATGGATGGCACAAAAATCGATATTAAATCCATCGGAGATAAGTGTCATCAATTGGGCGTGACATTTATTGTAGATGCAACACAATTAGCCGGTGCATTTCCAATTAATATAGTTGATTTAAAAGTAGACGCATTGATTTGCGCAGGTTATAAATGGTTATTTGGCCCATACTCCACAGCAATAGGATATTTTTCACCCAAATTTTCTGATGGAGTTCCCATTGAAGAATCATGGATGAACCGAACTAATGCCATGGAATTTAGTAAAATAACAGAGTACGACCCTTCATACAAACCAGACTCTTCCCGATTTAATGTAGGGCAAACCAGTAATTTTCTACTAACCCCTATTTTAATTGAAGGATTGAAACAAATTCAAAAATGGGGTGTAGAGCAAATACACAATTATTGTTATTCCCTTTTTTCTGAAATCAAAAATGAATTATTGCCCCTTGGAATAGGGTTTGAAGAAAATGATTACACCTACCCTCACCTATTTTCCTTAAAACTTCCAGAAAAAATAAGCCCTGTAGCCATGAAAACCAGCTTAGAAAAAAATAATATACATGTGTCTCTAAGAGGATCTAACATAAGAGTGTCTTTAAATGTGTTTAACAACCAATATGATGTTGAAGCACTTAAAGACTGTATTCAAAAAAAATTAAGCTAATTGGTCCATTACTTCAGTAATAATGGCGCAGGAAATCTTTATTTCTTCTGTTGAAATTACTAAGGGAGGTGCAATTCTAAAGCTTTCTGGGCAAGAAAGAAACCAAAAACTAAGCAGCCCCATATCCTTACATCCTTCCACTACTTTTTGAACAACTGCTGGATTTTCAAGTTCAATAGCAAAAAACAATCCCTTTCTCCTTATTTCCTTAATCATCTTATGATTTAACAGGGATTCAAAAAGAACACCCTTCAGTTCCACGTTAGGAACTATATTTTCATTTTCTAAGACTTCTAGTCCTGCTAAAGCACCTGCACAACACATGGGATGCCCCCCAAAAGTAGTAATGTGACCCAATGGTGGATTAGTAGTAAATAGCGACATGATTTTTTGACTGGTAACTAGTCCTCCAATCGGCATACCTCCCCCGAAAGCCTTACCTATAGTCATGATATCAGGAACAATATCAAAATGTTCATATGCAAACAACTTACCCGTCCTTCCAAAACCGGTTTGAATTTCATCAGCAATTAATAATATACAATGTTCATCACATATTTTTCTGAGTTTTAACATGAACTCTTTGGAGGGAATTCTAACTCCAGCGTCTCCTTGAATAGGCTCTATAATAACTCCAGCCACTTGATGATCTATACTGTCAAGAGCATCACAATCATTAAAGGGCAACTGCATGACATCAGGCAATAGAGGTCTAAAAGCATATTTCTTTTGTTCATTTCCAGAAACACTCAACGAACCATGAGTTGATCCATGATAAGCACCTTTAAAAGATACCAATCTTGTTTTTCCAGTTGCTCGTTTGGCTAATTTAAGTGCCGCTTCGTTTGCTTCTGTACCCGAATTCACGACATATAAACAATTCAAACTCTTAGGTAGAAAAGAAGCTAATTTTTGGGCTAATTTATTTTGAATCTCTTGACTAAATTCTCCAAAAACCATTACATGTAAATGCTTATTTAACTGGTCTAACAGTGCACTTTTAACATGCTGATTTTGATGACCCAAATTAGATACAGCAATTCCTGAAATTAAATCAATGTATCTTTTATCTTCTCGATCTATTAGATAAATACCTTCAGCGCTAACTACCTCAATTCCAAAAGGTTGATTAGTTGTATTAGCAAGGAATGGTGTATACATAAATTAAAATTAGATCATTTTAAATATATCAACTTACTTGTAAAGAGATAAATTTTAAATTTGCATCCAAATTAAAAAAAATACCCATGCCTAAAGGAATATACCAAATGCCATTTCCAGAAAACGAACCCGTAAACAGTTATGTAAAAGGGTCGACTCAACGTGAATTGCTTTTAGAAAAGTACAATCAAATGTACCACCAAGA
>CEUV01076705.1_pt1 | contig 10178 bp, 14 predicted proteins | sample 356401 | NCBI WGS metagenome assembly CEUV01 (sample SAMEA2622710, study PRJEB7988) | marine metagenome | isolation source: saline water (ENVO:00002010), including
TTCTATGCCCGCGTGATCATTTCCGGATCTTGTGAACCTGTCTGCCCGGCGCATACGACTTCTTCCCCCAGGACCAGGGCACATACTCATGCTTGATCATGTGCTTGATCTGGCGCTTCATTGTCAAGAAAAAGAGAGCGAAGAAGTAGACCAAAAGGATGGGCCTGTGGTAGGTGTTCACTCTGTTGGGGGTGTTACTGGCGACTTTGTGAGAGACACGGCACTGTGCCAAAAGACGGGCACATCAAATATCGAAAAGAAGGTCATAAAAAAAGCCGTGCACACGCCCTTTATCGAGGTGTACCAGAACTTAAATTCTGGCACGCGTCGACTAAATGGCTTGAAGTTGTCGCCTGTCGAAGTTGGTAACAAGGGCCCGTCACCATCAGGATCGATCTGGGGGGAAAGAAATCCGATGAAGTTGTTCAGCAGGAAAATCCCTAAGCCGTATGTCACAATGAACCACCCTTGTATTATATACACCCTAAGGCCGTAGAGGGCAAGGCACACTGCCTATGGCTTGGTATCAGACGCGCGGAGGTCGACGGTGAGCGACGGACGCTGGGCCGCGCAAAGCCTAACCACCGCGGCAAGATATGGACCGTAGACCGATCGAGTAACTGCTGGAGCTTCCTGGGAGGTGAGTGACGCGTTATAATGATTGGCGGACGCGGCGACGCGCTGCGCGATACCAGAGCTGACGACCTCTGCCACTGTAGGCTTCTCGTCAAATGCCTTCATCCTGTTAAAAGCTCGCCCGCCATGCTCACTGCCCCGCCAAAAAAAAACCTCTATGCATACTAGTACTAGTAGTATTAGCATACCTACGGTACTTCTACTTCTAGTTAGTACATACTTGGTCCCACTCCAAAAGCACCCGGAGAAGCCAGCAGAAGTATGAGTGAATTTGAGAAGGTACGAGGAATTCCGAGGGCCAGCGGTGCGGCCCGGCCTGGAGAGTACGTCCAACATCCTACACACGCCACTCTCGGGCGAATTCGACTCCCTGCGGTTGGAGTCGCTGCTTCAGTCCGTTCCACTTGCGCGGTGTGGTCATTCCAACGTCCGTTGGAGTGCACATGGCGCTAGATGCCCAAGTGGCCCGTCATCGACATCACCGAATATGCTCTCCCGACCGCCTGCAGGCCGTCATGTGGCGACGGACAACTGGTGAACTGCTTGAGATGCGTCGCTCTGCGCTCAGGTCAGGCGCTTCTCTACCAGGAAATTGGAGATCTATTTGCGACCGCGCCGATTTAGGGCCGCGCGGAGAGCAGCTCCCTTGGGCCCGCCCTCACAGTGACCCTCTAACCCCAACCAATGGAACAACGGCGGGCCGGGCGTTTGCCTACATCTCCAGCACGAGCGACGGCGGCGCCACGTACGACCAGTGACCTACTTACAACCATGATTGAGAGCTCAGGGCAGAGATAGACCCTTGGATCCCTGAAGGCGCATGCGCTAGCCCTCCTCCATCTCCTGTGGCGCACGAAGCAAGGGGACTCCGAGGTAGCCCTATGCATCGATTGCATAGCGGGGGTGTTTCGGTCATACAAGTAATTCATAAATAGATCAGGTGCGACCTTTGTCAGTAGCGAGTGCAACTTCCCCATTCACAGACACAGTAATTATTCCATCGAGCCAGGACATTGCGGGCTCAATTTGAGCCTGTGTGTGCAAGCATGCGGCCAGGTATATGTTAGCGAAAACTCACCGGGAGACAGTCATGAAGGTCGTTCAGTAGGTGTCTCGTGGATTCGTAGATCTCTTTGGTAACAAATAGAGATCTCGTGAGTGTACGAGCTACACGTCGAACATCCAGGTTCACTTTTCCACTTGGAGACAAAAAAAGGGCAAAGTGTTTGAGGCAATGTGTGGTTAAGATAATGTCTGAACCATGTTTTGCAGCATCTTCAGCACAAGCTTTGAGTGGAATCGCCGATGGTGGCCAGCCTTTGAGTGAAATCACCATCAAGATCTGGTCTAGACATTGATGCAGTGTTGTTTCTTTTAGATAAAAAAGCCCTCCCGTCTCATTGAGAAGGATCGTGCTCGTCTGAAGGGTCTGTTCAAGCTCAGCACACGATGCCTGACTATAAGATTGAACTTGCGTCAAGCTTGGTGCTACACCCACAGACGTGTTTTCATCACTATATACCGGGAGGCTCAACCTGAAGTCAACGCGTGGAGTGGTGCGGCATATTTCCCAATGGAATCTAACTGAAGATCGAATGATTCCACTTGTGCCCCCGATTAGGCATCCGCTTGCGAGTAGGGTTGAGTTGGATGACTCAACCTTGGTCACTTTGAAGGTTTCAGTCGGTGTACATAGGACTGTATCTGAAGTGTTGCCTGACAGCAACAGCAACCAGTGGAAGAGGTGAGAATAACGAGGGACGCACTATTTGAAACAAATTGCACTTCTAGGTTTCGCTCCAGCGTATCCAAGAGACATTGATCTGACTCCAAGAGCTTCAGCCGCTTCCTGCAAGACCCGTTGTCTCTATCAAACGTTTCGCTGAAATGCACGGCCGAAGCCATGCGATGCGAGTGTGTGAGCCGCCTTGAGTTAGCCTGCGCGGGCTAAATCTAGCAGACAGTGCAGACAGGCCACCCCTCGCGAGCCAGGGAACCAGATAAGAAACCCAGGAGACCACGGGCAGCCTACCAATGGCCAAGGTGCCGCACCCCTCCGATGTCATTGACCGCATATGCCACACAAGACTCAGAAATTATCTGTTCAAGGCAAGTACCGCACGTTACTGGAAGACACCTGATAGTGGCGCTGCCCAGAATCTAATGCACTTGATGATATTCTACCCCGGGGCGGCCCGGGGCGGGCCCGAGTCCTGCCAGTGAAACCGAGTGTATATATATGCCTACGCATATATATATACAACAGCTGACCCTGAGAGATCTGCCGAATTTTTTGCGCAGGGAAATGCGCGCTCCTGTTCGTTTTGACGGGGAGTCGCAGCGTGGATTAAAAAAAGAAAAAGATGTACGAATATCCAACATTATGGCAGCTAAAGGAGTCGCGGATGCGATCCGCACGTCGCTTGGGCCGCGGGGAATGGACAAAATGATCCAAAAGTCTGATGGCGAGGTGCTAATAACTAACGACGGGGCCACGATCCTGACGCAAATGAACGTAGCGCATCCAACAGTAAGACTAGTTGTAATTAATCACAGTGACTGGTTTACTTCAGGCCAAAATGCTCGTTGAGTTAAGCAAGTCGCAAGACATTGAGGCCGGAGATGGAACTACTTCTGTCTGCGTGATTGCTGGATCATTGCTCGATGCCTGCCACCAGCTACTTGTCAAGGGGTTGCATCCAACCTCGATTGCAGAGGCATTTGTGCTAGCAGCCAACACATGTGATTCAATTCTACAGTCCTGCGCACAGCCGATAACACTCAGTGAGCGGGATAGGCTTGTTGATGCGGTAAGGACGTGCCTCTCGTCTAAGGTTATCTCCCAGAACTCGGAGACCCTTGCGCCGCTAGCTGTGGACGCAGTCCTGAGTGTCATTGACACAACTTTTGCAACAACAGTTGACTTGGAAGCAATTAAAATTGTCAAGCAAGTCGGAGGGACAGTCGATGACACGGAGCTGGTCGACGGAATTGTTTTTGCACAAGGTGCCAAGAAGGCGGCTGGAGGTCCCACACGTGTAGAAAATGCTAAGGTTGGTCTCATCCAGTTCTGCCTTTCAGCTCCCAAGACCGACATGGAAAACAATGTCGTGGTCTCCGACTATGCGGCCATGGATCGGCTTCTTCGCGAGGAGCGCAAGCACGTCCTTGGCTTGTGCAAGAAGATAAAGAAATGCGGAATCACCGTCCTACTCATTCAAAAGTCCATTCTGCGTGACGCATACAACGATTTATCCCTTCATTTTCTCGCCAAGTCACCCTGCCACCGCGTCCTACTCCGAGAAACTTCTTTTACCCAAAATTCCACCATAGGATGGGCATTATGGTTGTTGCTGATATTGAGCGCAACGATATATCGCATATTTCTGAAACTCTCGACCTTCTTCCTGTTGCCCATGTAAATTACTGTGTCCAAATTGCGTGTGACGAAGTCACGCGAAGCGGTGTGGGAAGATAGGAAGACACAGGTAGATTCGCTAGATCCAGCTAAACTTGGAACAGCTCAGCTTGTCCATGAGATCTCAATGCCTGGGTCATCACAGAAAGTCGTCAAGGTCACAGGTGTGCCACGCAAGAATGCTTCAGTTACCATCCTTGTTCGTGGTTCCAATAAGCTTGTTCTGGAGGAGGCCGACCGCTCGCTTCACGACGCTCTCTGTGTTGTTCGTTCGCTCGTGAAGAAGCGATACCTCATCTCAGGTGGCGGCTCAGCAGAAGTGGAAGCTTGCCTAAAGCTGAGCGATATAGCCAAAACAAAGCCAGGTTCTGTTGGTTTTTGCCTTAGTGCGTTCGCCGATGCCCTCGAAGTTGTACCTTACACACTAGCTGAAAACGCCGGGCTTAATCCAATCCACATAGTCACACAGCTCCGTAAGCGACATCGTGTTGCTGAAGCTGATGCAGGTATCAATGTGAAGCATGGCTGCATCGGGAATATGTACACCCTCAATGTAGTTCAGCCTCTCCTAGTTAACACTTGCGCCATCCACCTTGCCACTGAATGCATCTGCATGATTCTAAAGATAGACGACCTAGTTCTTGTTCGTTGAGGAGAGGAGAGGAGAGGAGGCTACTACACTGAAAGAAATTCTCAGCAGACCCCTTGAATGGCAATTTGACAAATAATCGCGGCGTGGCTGTCCTCGAATCGATCTTCTTCGTCATTCCGAGTCCGTAATTAAATCTACGGCCGTAGTGATTAAGCAAGTGCTCGTTTAATAGCTTAATAGCCTTAACTATCAGGCTGACTTGCCCATCCGAGTCGGATGGTTCACGCAAAAGGCCTGCATTCGCAGCACCTTGGGGTCTCATACGGTACCCTGGTTCACAGGGCGGGCTGCGCTTAGAAAGCCTGAGCCGGCTGTAAATCGGCCTCCGGGCTATTCCGTCAAATCAAAAGCTGCCGTCAGATCAGTTGGACCGATACTGCACGCGAATGAGACGGCCCCGCGAAGTGGACCTCGCAGTGCTTCCGTCTTTAGAGCTCTAATCTGGGTTTCATCCGAGGAAATTTAGTAGCATCTCCCCACAGCCGCTCATCGTGAGGTCGTGTGGATCACGCTACTTCGATTGAGACCCTCACGACTTCCCTCACGGTGACTTACTCCGGCGAGTCGAATCCCCCCCCCTTCCACGTCCGTGCGACAGTCGTGCAGCGTACTATCTAATTATCTGCACATTTGCTTTGAAGGGGGGTGGGGGGGGGGACTTGGAGCGCGGGTGAGGCCAGATGCGGACCTAGCACTCAGGCTGACTCAGACTCAGCAGCCAGCTACTTGTAGTAAATACCACTGGCACACATTGCGGCTAGCTTACGCCCTAGAACTCGGTGGATTTGTTGTTGTCCTTTTTCTTTAGGATATTCCTTAATTATTGATTTACTGTTGTTGTTGTTAGACGTATTCTCAGTCCGCATTCTTTCCTGTCAAATTCGACAAGGCTCTTTTTGACAGACCCTGGTCAGGTTGAGCACGTCTCCTTAATCTTACGATAGGCAGCCTCGGCGCGAGATAGCTTTTCCTTGAAGACACGCAGCTCGCAAGCGGCAGCTTCAGCGTGAGCACCAGCAGAGTTATAGTCGTATCCAACCTCCCTTAGCTGTTGAATCTGCAACGATGTTAGGTTAGAGTCCTGCTTGCTGGCTTCAGAAACTGTCACAGACGCGAAAGAAGAGGCAAGTGCAGCCGCTTCACCCACAAGGCGGGCACACGCTGTAACAGCCTCCTTGGTACGAAGAGTTTCTGCATTATCCTTTGAAGATTGGACAAGTGCTGGTGTATTGGCGATGGCATCGCACGTTGTTGAAATACCATCACCGGAAACTGGAGGACGGGGGGTCGTCTGCGACAAAGCTGACACATGAAGGTCCATGCTGACACTTGACTCGTCCCGTCCACGGGGCCGTGTAATAGTCTTATCTACCTGGCGCACCTGAATAGCCTTTACAGTAACTTTGGGCGCCGCTGCTGCCTCTGCGTCAACAACGCGTGCTGATGCGCGCATGGGACCCCCTTGTGCATTTGACGCACGAACAAAGTGAAATCTGTCTGGTTCTAGGCTTCGTTCCTCCTGGAGGCTCTGCTCGTGGAGACCAACGCGCTCTGCAAGCTGACAAGCTTGAGTCGTCTCGTCAGAGGTTTCAGCTAGCATTGCGCCGCGAAGGCAGGCTCGGATTGCCGTCGAGCCCGTCTCGCGCGTAAACGCTTGAGGCTTAGCGGGAAGTAATCGGCGTGAAACCTTTTTTAAAGTTCGTTGAGTAAGTGCCTCATACATCCTATTCACAAACTTGATGACAGCGCCATCTTCACAGTGAATAATTAGATTCACCTCGGCGGGGGTGACAACGTCCTGAACTCCAACCTTGTGGAAAAACTTCAGAAGCTGACTCCAATTATCTTTCTTTATTCGCAGCGCAATCCCATTATCAAAGCTGTGCATCTGAACGTCCTTGTCATAGTATCGTGAGTAAATTTCGGCCACCAGAAATCCATTACTGAAGTCTCGCTTAACGTTTTTGACGCTGTACGCCAGGTCCTACACACGCACATTACCACTGTCCGAGTTTCCCCTCCCCCACGCGAACTCATCCTCTGGCCTAACCCCCTCCCTCATTTGCCTTCGCACCAGTGACTGGATCCACCGAAGAACCTCTCGCGTCAGTGTCTGTTCTTGATCCATGTTAGCGCTTCACCTATTTGTCACAATGTATCTATACATAATGTATCTATAACGAAGGGGGTTTCGCAACGGCGGCGCCCCTCTGGGGCCCTTCCGAGTGGGATGGCCGAATTATTCCTCGCAACGCACAATGGACCTGTATAAATGGAAATGATCATCATGATGATAGGGATGATCATCATGATTCCCGGGCCTGCCACTGGCAGTGGGCCGGCCCCGGCCGCCGCCGCCGCGGCGACAGCGGCGTCACGGTAGTGTAGTAGCTCAGCGAAATAGGTAGCCCCATGTTTCAGGAAGTCTGCGATGGGAGGAATCCCCGTGAATAAAAGTGCTAGAAAGTAAGTTGGAGTGGGAGGCGACTTCACCCTATCACTGGCAAGCCTGAGGTGATATTAGACTACCTCCCGAGTCAGAGTCCGAGTCATCACTGACTCATCAGCCTCAGCCTCAACCGCGGTCGTACAACGACCCCCCCCTTCAAGCTCCCCCCAGCTTCCCCCCCTTAGCATCTTGGCCTATTACATCTTGGCCTGCTCTGTTCCCGCCCGGCCGTATCGTAGTGCAGCTCCGGATTGCTGCTTCTGAGGGTCGCTGGCTTCTAGGGCTAATCATGATACGTCGGAGTGGTCGCGTACGGCGCTCCCGACCTCGGACGAGGCGGCGGACCTCTCATATTCCCATTCGACCCTAACAAACGGATCGGGTGGTGCGAAGTTATGGGCGGTAGAAGTGGCGGTAGACAGCTGTCTTTGGCGGCACAGCGCGCCCCAATCCCCCCCCGATCCCCCCAGGCTCGAAAGCTGCCGGAGCTGCGCTTCGATCCATCCGCGGGACCGCGGGAAGGCGCACGGCCGGAAAAATCATATTGTACGTGTTTTTAGCTGCCCTCAGGGCAGGTGACCGTGAAAAGTTTTTCATGCCTCTTTTAACCGGGTTACTCGGCCTCTCTACGTGGCTGGGATGGGTCGGTGAATTAGGCAAATTGCGGGTTGACCCAGTGATTTGCAATTTAGCCCAGCACAAGCCGTCGAGGGAGCTTGCTTGTCCCTCTGCCTCACGCAGCTTATAATCAGAAGTCCAGCCAAAATACCTGGTGCTGCATGACTATAGGCTGGGAGCGTAATCTTCTATCTTTTCTAAAAGGCGCTTCGAATAATTTGGTGAATAATATTCGACTATTTCAGGCGGATAGCAGCTATTTATCTGTTGGATGAATTCTGTTAGTTTACCACCAACAGTTTCGTTGAGCTCTGTGCGGACAAGAACACAAGTACTAAGGCAACTCAAAGGCACTAAGCTCACTAACCTTGTAGAAATTGCAATCCACCATTCTGGACAAATGCGCGGCGCGCTTCAACATCATGAGGAAGTATTGATGCAAATTGTTTGAGCACATACTTTTGCACTTTAACCGGTGCCTCACGCAAGAGCGGTTGCAGAGCCTGGAGATGCGTGCACTTGGCCAATATGGCCTTCAAAGCACGTTTGGACTTAGTTTTGAGGTCCTCTGAGCTGTCTTGGTGCACCATACAGGCCAACAAGTGACGCAGGACGTCGCCCTCTGCCAACGCCCGAGCATGGTCTGAGGTATGACGACCGATTTGACCCAGGCTCCATGCAGAAGCTGCCTTAATATGATCCTCTGGCTCTGTAACCAGTGCTTCTTTCAGCGGAGCTACACCCTTTGAGACAATGATGGCTAGTGCTAGTGTTTCAGAGAAAGCTGCGATGTAACCAATCGCCATGATACCGGGCAACTTGCCATTTCCTTGAGCTTCAGAAACGTAATCCACTAAGGCAGCAGCCCCGCCAGAGTTTACAATTAGTTTTGCAAGCTCTGGGGTATGTTTGGCAACCTCTCGGATACAGGTTGCAGCATTCTTTCTCACAAAAGGATCAGTGTCTTTAAGGCAGTTTAGGACATTTGGGAAAATTTCTGCCTCAACAATTACCTCAGCTAAGTCAACAGAGTGTTTTGCTATCTGAGCGAGACAGCTGCACACTTGGCGCTTCAATTTTGCATCAGGATGCACAATCAACGGGGCCAAATAAGCCACAGCACCAGCATCTACGACAGCTTGTGCCAACTCGGGCGAGTGCTTGCAGATATCGGACAGGGCAGATGCAGATATACGCTTGAGAGTTATCTCTGGTTCTTGGATGCACAGGACTAAGAGTGCAATTGTACCAGCGTCGACGACTGCCTGGGCCAGCTCCGCTGTGTGTTGTGCTATGTAACCAATTGCCCATGCAGCTGCCTCTTTTACTGTTGGGTCGAATTCTTCAAGACATGGGACTAGGGCGTCCAGTGCACCAGAATCAACTACTGCCTGGGCAAGATCAGGCGAATGTTTCGCAACTGCTCGGAGGACAAATGAAGCGGCCTTCTTCACAAAGCGCTACGCACAGAAATTCATGTAAAATGATGAAACGCATCACGTACATTTTGTTCAGAGAGTGAGTAAACGAGCTGGGGAAGAATTTCATTACCAACAACTGCCTCTGCTAAATCCTCACTATAATTGGCTAACCGACCAAGAGCAAGGGCGGCAGACTGTTGAATACTTGGCACCTATCAGTCCGATGTTAATAATCTAAGTTGCTATCATTATTTCATCGAGCAATACATTATCTAGCAAGAGTGGACGCAAAAGTTGCATAACACCAGCATTCTGCATGACCTCAATATTTTGCGGGCGTGTTGCCGCCTCTGCCACAGCCTGGACAAAGGCGACCTACGGGAATTATGTTGTACGTCCCCCTGCAAAGTTACACTTACCCGTGATTTTTGATATACTTCGAAATGTTGCAAGACCGACACACCACTCATCGCGTGGATTTTTGTTGTATGACGGCGTTAGGTACCGAAGATACTTAAAGTCCTAGGGTAAAATAAAATATCCGAGCCGTCACTTCCAGGATGGCGCCTACTATCTCCACAGACTGGCTCTGAAGCATCGATAGTAGTACCATTAACGCCAGAACTACGAGTGGGCGGCGGGCCTCACGGAATACGGGGTTTGAGCCGCGAGGCGCGCTCATAACCCCGGTCCCATTGAGTCGTGCGCGGGTGCTGCCACGGAGCCGGCGTTCGTGCGTGCGTTAACGGCTGCGCACAAGGCCGAAATGTACCTCGAGCAACTCGGCGGGTATTATGCTCGGCGCAGCGTGGCATCATGATGCCAGTGACCGTGACTCGGACCGAAAGAAACTTTTAAACGACACAACACACAAACACAAACAAATCATTAAATGTTCAACTATTAATTGTTACATCATGATGTCGGTACTAACAATCATGATACCATCAGGATGATTAACCTTATTGAAATCATGATGTTAGT
>CEUV01019342.1_pt1 | contig 10177 bp, 7 predicted proteins | sample 356401 | NCBI WGS metagenome assembly CEUV01 (sample SAMEA2622710, study PRJEB7988) | marine metagenome | isolation source: saline water (ENVO:00002010), including
CCACTCATCACCTCAATTCCATATTCCTCAAGCAGGCGCAGCGAGGCATTGTGGACGGCCTCGAGCTGGTCAGTGCTGAGCGGTGTCAGGGGCGGCATGTGGTTCTTCACATCCTGCCAGTCGATCTGCCATCCGGTGCGTATGGCAGGCGATGCGCCAGATTCGGAATCCCGCCGTCGCCGGCGGCGGCTGGCTGAACGACTTGCCGTGCGGCCAGTCATACTGAAAATATCCTGTCAGACATGTGTTTCCCCTGTCTCATGTTCCGACAGAGGGGCATCGTCACTGTCACAGGACCGGCGGAAGCTATCCTGAAAAAACATAAATCAGAAAGCAGAACCAGAAATCAGCAACAGTCTGCAAAATTGGTAAATTTTGGTCTTTTTTGGTTGGATTTCTGTGGACGGCCATTGCAAGACTGTCGCAGACGCGAGGGAGGAATGCCATGCCGCTGAACATGAACCGTAATGTCTTCATTACCTGCGCTGTGACCGGGTCCGGTGATACCACCGGAAAGTCGGACAAGGTGCCTGTGACGCCGGAACAGATTGCAGCTTCGGCGATTGATGCGGCAAAGGCGGGGGCAGCGGTCGTACATTGCCACGTACGCAATCCTGAAACGGGCGCCCCGTCGCGCGACGTGGAATTGTTCCGCGAGGTGACAGAGCGCATTCGTGATGCCGAAATTGATGTGGTGCTGAACCTCACAGCCGGTATGGGCGGAGACCTTGTCCTTGGCGGTGTGGAAACGCCGTTGCCGCCGGACGCAGCCGGCACGGACATGGCGGGCGCCAGTGAAAGGCTGAGGCATATTGCCGACTGCCTTCCCGAACTCTGCACACTGGATTGCGGCACGATGAATTTCGGCCATGGTGATTATATCATGACCAACAGCACCGCGATGCTTGTTGAAATGGCGACGCAGATGAAGGCGCTTGGCGTCAAGCCCGAGATAGAGGCCTTTGACACCGGGCATCTGTGGTTTGCCAGACATCTTGTCGATCAAGGCCACATAGACATGCCGGCGCTGGTGCAGCTTTGTATGGGGATCCCCTGGGGTGCACCGGATGACCTGAACACGCTGATGGCGATGGTCAATAATATTCCCGAAGACTGGGTCTTTTCCGCCTTTTCCATTGGTCGGAATGCGATGGCCTATCCTGCGGCCGCTATATTGGCAGGCGGCAATGTGCGCGTTGGCCTGGAAGACAATATCTATCTGTCACGCGGTGTGTTCGCAACCAACGCACAGCTTGTTGAACGCGCCGTGAATCTGATCGAAAATATGGGTGCGTCCGTCATTGGCCCCGAGGCTGTGCGCAACCAGCTTGGCCTGACCAAACGCGCGCCGGTCGCGCGCTAGGGAGCATGTTCCATGCAGAATGAGATAGACAGATCTGCCGGCAAGCCGCGTCTTGCGGCTGTTGTTGGTGGCGGGGTCATCGGCGGCGGCTGGGTCGCCCGGCTGATCCAGAATGGTGTCGATGTGCAGGTTTTCGACCCCGATCCGGAGGCACCGCGTAAAATTGAAGCGGTCATGGCCAATGCCGATCACGCCATCGCCAAGCTGACCATGGCACCGATGCCAACACCCGGCCGCCTGCACTTTGCCGCCAGCATTGCTGATGCGGTCGCCGCCGCTGAACTGATTGTCGAGGCCGTGCCAGAACGCCTGGAGGTCAAGCATGCGGTCTATGCCGAAATCGAAGCTGCGGCCAAGCCCGATGCCATCATAAGCTCGTCGACATCCGGCATCATGCCGACCGACCTGCAGGCGGAGATGAGGCATCCCGGCCGGCTGCTTGTCGGGCATCCCTTCAACCCGGTCTATCTCCTACCCCTTGTCGAACTTGTCGGGGGCAAGGCGACAGAGGCGGACACCATTACGCGTGCGGGCGCGTACTTTACCAGCATCGGCATGCATCCGTTGCCCCTTGCCAAGGAAATTGAAGCCTTTGTGGCAGACCGGTTCCTTGAGGCGGTATGGCGCGAGGCGCTGTGGCTGGTTAAAGACGGCATCGCCACAACCGAAGAAATAGATGATGCCATCCGTTTCGGGTTTGGCCTGCGCTGGGCACAGATGGGGCTGTTCGAAACCTATCGCGTAGCGGGCGGCGAGGCTGGCATGGCGCATTTCATCGCGCAGTTCGGCCCCTGCCTGAAATGGCCATGGACCAAGCTGATGGATGTGCCAGAACTGACCGACGAGCTGGTGCAGACCATTTCCGACCAGTCCGACGCGCAGTCCGGCATGCATTCGATCCGTGAGTTGGAACGCATCCGTGATGACAATCTTGTCGCCATCATGCAGGCGCTGAAGGCAAATGACTGGGGTGCCGGGCGTACCCTTTCGGCCTGGGAGACCGCGCTTTACGACGCAGTGCCAGCGGCCACCACCGGCAAGGATATCAATCAGCCGATCGAGACCATGCGCCAGCAGGTGCCGGCGGCCTGGACCGACTATAACGGCCATATGAACGAAGCCCGCTATCTGGACTGCTTCTCGATAGCCACCGACGCGATGATGCGCCTCGTAGGTGTTGATGCCGATTATCTTGCCGCAGGCAGCAGCTATTTTACGGTCGAGACCCACATCCGCCATCTGGATGAGGTGACGGCCGGCAATGAAATCTATGCCACCTCGCAGCTTTTGATGGGTGACGGCAAGAAAATGCAGCTTTTTCATCATCTCTATGCGGCAGATGCTGACGGAGAAGACCGCTTGCTGGCCACCGGCGAGCATATGCTGATCCATGTCGACATGAACAGCCGTTCATCAAGCCTGCCGTCTGATGCGGTGGCGGCAAAACTGGCAGAGCTGGCAGCTGCCCATGAAAAGCTGCCCCGTCCCGAAGGCGCCGGTCGCGCCATCGGCGGCTGAAAGAGGAGAACCCGATGCAGTTCGGATTGACCGAAGAACAGGAGATGATCGTTTCCACGGTCCGCAGCTTTGTCGAGACCGAGATCTATCCGCATGAAGATAAGGTCGAGGCGCTTGGTCATGTGCCGAAAGAACTTGGCGAAGAGATCAAGGCCAAGGTTCTGGAGATGGGATTCTATGCCCCGAATTTTCCTGACTCTGTTGGTGGCGGCGGGCTGAACAATCTGGAATTTGCCCTTCTGGAGCGTGAGCTTGGTCGCGGATCAATGGCGCTGACGCATTTCTTCGGACGCCCGCAGAACATCCTGATGGCCTGCGAGGGCGACCAGGTTGAGCGCTATCTCATGCCGGCCGTCCGCGGCGAGAAGATGGACGCGCTGGCAATGACCGAGCCGGATGCCGGATCGGATGTCCGCGGCATGAACACCACAGCACGGCGCGATGGCGGGGACTGGGTGCTGAACGGCACCAAACATTTCATCTCTGGCGGCGCCCATGCAGATTTCTTTATCGTCTTCGTTGCTACCGGCGTCGATGAAACGCCGCACGGCCCGAAAAAGCGGATCACCTGTTTCCTTGTTGATCGCGGTCATCCCGGGTTCGAGGTCCTGCCGGGATACAACTCCGTTTCGCATGCCGGCTATGACAATGTGATCCTGAAATTCGATTCCTGTCGTCTTTCTGACGATCAGGTGCTTGGCAAGGTTGATGGTGGTTTTGAGGTGATGAATACATGGCTCTATGCCACCCGGATCACGGTTGCCACCATGTGTGTTGGCCGGGCGCGTCGCGCCTTTGACTATGCCCTGCATTACGCGGCTGACCGCAAGCAGTTTGGCAAGCAGATCGGCAAGTTCCAGGGGGTAAGCTTCAAGCTTGCCGACATGATCACGGAAATCGATGCTGCCGACTGGCTGACCCTGTCTGCGGCATGGCGGCTGGATCAGGGATTGCCGGCGAACCGCGAGATTGCCTCGGCAAAGCTCTATGCGTCCGAGATGCTGGCGCGCGTCACCGACGAGGCTATTCAGGTCTATGGCGGCATGGGGCTGATGGATGATCTTCCCCTGGCGCGGTTCTGGCGCGACGCGCGGGTTGAGCGCATCTGGGATGGCACTTCTGAAATCCAGCGGCATATCATCAGCCGCGATCTTCTGCGCCCGCTCGGCGGCTAAGATGGACGGGCTGTCGCGTCTGTTCCGCCCGCAGTCTGTTGCCGTATTTGGCGGATGGTGGGCGGAAAATGTTATCGAACAATGTCTGAAAGCGGACTTTGAAGGTGATATCTGGCCAGTCCATCCGAAACGTGACGCGATTCATGGTATCCCCTGTTTCCGCAACCTTACGGATCTGCCTTCGGCGCCCGATGCCGCCTTTCTCGGGATCAACCGGCATGCGGTGGTCGAGGTAACGGCAGATCTGGCAGCCATGGGCTGCGGCGGGGCTGTGTGTTTCGCCTCCGGATTCGCAGAGACAGGTGATGATGACCTGCAACAGCAGCTTGTCACGGCAGCGGGCGACATGCCGCTTCTTGGGCCAAACTGCTATGGCGTGCTGAACTATCTGGACGGGGCGATGCTCTGGCCTGACCAGCATGGCGGGCGCGCTGTTGATCGCGGTGTCGCCATCATCAGCCAGTCCTCGAACATTGCCATCAATATATCGATGCAGGCGCGCGGTCTTCCCATCGCCTATATGGCCTGTGTCGGCAACCAGGCACAGACAAGCCTTGCCGATATGGCGCGCAGCCTGTTGGCCGACCCGCGCGTGACCGCCGCCGGCCTGTATGTCGAGGGGATTATTGATGCTGGTGATTTTGCCGCGATGGCCGCCGATGCCGCCGCCGCCGGCAAGAGCATCGTTGCCATCAAGGCAGGAAAGACCGAAGCAGCGCGCGATGCCGCCAGCTCGCACACTGCAGCATTGGCAGGTGACGGTGCCGCATCCTCGGCCTTTCTGGCGCGGTGCGGTGTGATTGAAGCCGCCTCGCCGGAAGAAATGATGGAGGTTCTGAAAATCCTGCATCTCTTTGGACGGCTGCCGGGCAGACAGCTCACGGCGATGTGTTGTTCAGGAGGTGAGGCCGGGCTGACGGCGGACCTGGCGGGTGACAGACAACTCGACTGGCCAGCGATTCCGGACGACAACCGCGCGCGCCTTGCCGAGACGCTTGGCCCGCTGGTGGCGCTGGCAAACCCGCTCGATTATCACACCTTTATCTGGGGTGATGAGGCGAAGATGACCGACACCTTTGCTGCGATGATGGGTGACTGGGTCGATCTGTCGGTTCTGGTCATCGATTTTCCGCGCAATGACCGATGCGATGACGGGGCATGGCACCCGGCGGTTGCGGCGATGAAGCATGCCGGCGAGATCAGCGGTACCAGGGTGGCGATGCTTGGCAGTCTGGCCGAGGGTCTGTCCGATTCCTGGGCTGTCAGCCTGATCGATCAGGGGATCCTGCCACTCTGCGGATTCGAACATGGGCTTCGCGCGATTGAACTTGTCGCACAGCCTGCCCCGCGGGCCGGCTGGCAGCCACACCGCGCCAGCGCGCTGCCCGGCAATCGTCATCTTATTGACGAGGCCGCTGCAAAGGCGATGCTGTCCGATGCCGGCGTGCCGGTGCCGCACGGCGCTACCGCTGCGATACCGTCAGATCTGGCAGAAGCTGCTTCCGGGCTGACCGCACCTCTGGTGCTGAAAGGCCTTGGCCATGCGCATAAGAGCGAGGCTGGTCTTGTCCGTCTGGGGCTGACACATGACGGGCTGGCCGAGGCCGCTGCGGCCATGGAAATGGCACAGGGATTTCTGGTTGAGGAAATGGCGCAGACGCCCGTTGCCGAATTGCTGGTCGGATTACGCCGGGACCCTGTCTATGGCGTCAGCCTGACCGTCGGCATTGGCGGGGTCGCAGCCGAGCTTCTTTGCGATGTTGCAACGCTGATCCTGCCAACTGACAGGGACGACATACGCGCTGCGCTAAACGGGTTGCGGCTGGCACCGATTCTGACCGGCTATCGCGGACGGCCTGCCGCGGACATTGATGCCGCGGTGGATGCGATCGCGCTATTGTGCCGGATGATCGAAACATCACCTGCCATCGATGAAATCGAGGTCAATCCACTGATGCTGGCGCAGGCTGGTGGCGGTGTACTGGCCCTTGACGCAGTGATATGGAACACTGCGCCCATAGTGCAAAAGGAGGACGCATCATGACTGACAGCGATGTCATCCGGACCCGTACCGAGGGCCATATCTTCGAGGTGACACTGGACAGGCCAAAGGCAAACGCCATTGATCTTGTGACCTCGCAGCGCATGGGTGCAACCTTCAAATCCTTTCGAGACGACCCTGATCTGCGTGTCTGTATCGTCCGCACCGCTGGTGAGAAATTCTTTTCTGCAGGCTGGGACCTGAAAGCGGCGGCGGCCGGGGATTCGGTGGTCGGCGATTATGGCGTTGGCGGCTTTGCCGGGCTGCAGGAATTACGTGATCTGAATAAACCGGTAATCGCCGCGGTAGAAGGCATGTGTGTTGGCGGCGGGTTCGAACTGGCGCTGTCCTGCGACATGATTCTGGCGACTGAAGCATCCAGCTTTGCGCTGCCGGAAATCCGCGCGGGCACTTTGGCTGATGCGGCCACAATCAAGCTGCCAAAGCGGATTCCCTATCATGTAGCCATGGATATGCTATTTACCGGCCGTTGGATGGATTGCGCCGAAGCGCACCGGTGGGGGTTGGTGAACGAGGTGATGTCGGATGGTGCAACCCTCTATGAGCGGGCATGGGAACTGGCACGGCTTCTGGCATCGGGCCCGCCTCTGGTCTTTGCCGCAATCAAGGAAGTGGCGCGCGAGGCCGAAGCGATGAAATTCCAGGACGCCATGAACCGGGTCACAAAGATGCAACTGCCCACCGTTGATACGCTATATCATTCGGAAGACGGGCAGGAAGGGTTTCGTGCCTTTGCCGAGAAGCGTGATCCGGTCTGGAAAGGGCGCTAGCCGATCATCGCGCTCAGTTCAGGTCACGGATGGTTGTGACCAGTGCTTCATTGATATTGCGCGGTCCGGTATCCAGCCTGTTCTTATGGCGGCGGGCCCCAGGGATGCGCATCCCTTCAATACTGGACATGCGGTCCATGAATGCCTCGACATGATCTTCCCAGCCATCGCCGGCAATCAGCGCTGGTGAGAGGCCGATGATCATCTCGCCACCTCGCGGCGGACCACCATCGCCATTATCATTCGCCTTGGCTTCATAGCTGAATTGCTCGCCCGTCAGGCCAGCCGCCAGCAACTCGACCATCAGGGCAATGGCCGATCCCTTATAGCCACCGAAAGGCAGCAGGACGCCAGCCGCAATCTTTGCCGGATCTGTTGTTTCATTGCCATCAGCATCAAGTCCGGTGCCAAGCGGCACCGTCTTGCCATCGCGGGCCGCGATCTGAATGTCACCCATCGCCATCGCGGCTGTCGCCATGTCATAGCAGACAGGCGATTTGCCGGGACGCGGCCAGGCAAAGGAAATCGGGTTCGTGCCAAACAGCTTTTCACGCGTGCCGGACGGGGCAACCATGGGCATATAGGCCGTGCAGGCAATGCCAACGAGGCCACGGTCCGCCAGAAACTCTGTCTCAGGCCACAAGGCCGCGAAATGATGGACACCCGTCAAGGACAAAGCGGCAACACCAATCTCTGCCGCCGCCTCGGCGAGCACCGGCAGGCCGACAGCCTGCGCCAGCGGTGCAAAGCAGCCATGCCCGTCGACATGCACAACCGCCGGGGTTTTCTTTGTAACGGTCGGTTTTGCCTTCCCGTCCACCTTGCCGCTGCGCAGCGCCTTGACATATCCGGGCACGCGAAACAGCCCGTGCGAGTGTGACCCGTCGCGTTCGGCGCGCATCACGATATCAGCCAGGGCAGCGGCATTGGCCTCATCACAGCCATTGGCTGTCATGGTGTCATGAGCCAGCGCATAAATCGCGTCGAGTGACATGCTGACAGTGGACATTACATCAACCTCCTAATGCCGGTATTCCGGCTCTTCCTCATCAAGAATGGCGCGAATGGCAACAAGGTGCTGTGCGTGTGCCGCATCATAGCGTTCCCATTGCTGTGCCGTTTTTTCCGCAACCTCATCGCTTAACAGTGATAATTCCTGCCCGGTAGACAGGGCCGTCATATAGGTGCGGCAGCCGCGTTCGTAGTGATAGGCAAGGTCAAAGGCCAGCGCCGGTGTGTCAGCCACGGTCATATAGCCGTGATTGCCCATCATCATCATTTGTTTGTTGCCAAGAAGGGTGGACAGGCGTTCGGCCTCATCGCCAAGCCCCATGCCGTCAAAGCCGCTATCGATGGCCACGCGGTTATGGAACCGTGCTGTTGTCTGATCCACAGCCGGCAACACCGGTGACTTAAGTGCGCTGAGTGCTGTCGCATAATGCGAATGCAGATGCACGATGCAACGCGCTTGCGGGTTGTTACGATGCATCGCCCCGTGAATGGCCCAGGCTGTAGGGTCAATCCGTTCGCGCAGCTCGTCCGTCAGATTATGGGCATCGACCAGCACCATGTCGCTGGCTTTCAGCTTTGAGAAATGGATGCCAAAGGGATTCATCAGGAATTGCTGGCCGTCATTCGATACGGCACATGAAAAATGATTGGCAATACCCTCATGCATGCCTTCGCGCGCTGTCCAGCGAAAAATCGCGGCGAGATCGCGGCGGGCCTCATCCACATCAATCATAATATCCGTCATCGCGCTCTCCTGCTCAGGTCCCCGCAAGACTGCCGCATTGGCGGGTTCAAAGGCAATGCAAAACTGCCGGTCCATTTTCATGGTTGCGCCATTCATGCCAGCGGAGTGAAATGGGAGAGAATGATGAAAGGATAACGTCATGGAAGTCTGCAAATCACTGGTCGGAGGCCGCCCGGTCGCCGGCGCAATGCCATCAATTGACAAGAGATACCCGGCCACCGGCGAAGTAATTGCGCGGATTGAGCCGGCGGACCAGACCATCCTTGACCAGGCGGTTGAAGTGGCCGCCGCCGCACAGCGTGAATGGGGTGCGCGCAGCGGCAGCGATCGTGCGGCCATCCTGCAGAAAGCAGCCGATGGTCTGCGCGCCCATAATGACGCGCTGTCACGCCTTGAGGTCCGTGATGTTGGCAAATCCTTTGCCGAGGCAGTATCCGCTGATGTGCCAAGCGGGGCAGATGCCATGGCATTTTTTGCGTCCATGGCGATGACCGAGGCTGGTGACATGCACCGCTATGCAGATGCCATTGCCTATTGTGAACGCGTGCCACTTGGAGTCTGTGCCGGCATTGGGGCCTGGAATTACCCGGTCCAGATCGCCTGCTGGAAAGCGGCACCGGCGCTGGCTGCTGGCAATGCCTTCATCCTGAAACCTTCAGAACTGACGCCGCTTACCGCCCATCTGGTTGCCGAGATCCTGGCCGATGCCGGTCTGCCAGAGGGGCTGTTTCAGATCCTGCACGGCGATTACCAGATGGGGCGGGCCATCTGCGCCCATCCCGGAATTGCCAAGATTTCGCTGACTGGCGGTGTTGAGACCGGTCGCCTGATCATGGCGCAATCAGCTGAAACCCTGAAAAAGGTCACACTGGAGCTTGGCGGAAAATCACCGCTCATTGTTTTTGCAGATGCCGATTTTGACTTGGCCGTAGAAACAGCGCTTGCCGCCAATTTCTATACGGCGGGCGAAGTATGTTCCAACGCCACGCGGGTATATGTCGAAGAGGCGATCGCTGCCGATTTCGAGGCAGCGCTGATTGAAGGCGCACGCGCCTTGCGCGTGGGCGATCCGATGGCAGATGATGTGCAGATGGGTGCATTGATTTCAGAGCCGCACCTGAACAAGGTACTGGACTATATAGCCATCGGCACGGCCGAGGGGGCAAAGGTTGCTACTGGCGGCAAGCGCCTGCATCCGCAGGGTTTCGAGTCGGGCTACTTCATGGAACCAACCATTCTGACGCAATGCCGTGACGATATGCGTGTTGTCCGTGAGGAAATTTTCGGACCCGTGATGTCGGTCCTGACCTTCAGTGACGAGCAGGAGGCGATCACGCGAGCAAATGCCACCCAGTTCGGCCTCGGGGCAGGGCTGATCACCCGCGATCTGACCCGCGCGCACCGTGTCGCCGGACAGCTGGAAAGCGGCAATGTATGGGTCAACACCTATAATCTGTTGCCGCCCGGCCTGCCATTTGGCGGGATCAAGCAATCAGGCTTCGGGCGTGAAAACAGTGCTTACTCGCTGGATGC
>CEUV01034493.1_pt1 | contig 10173 bp, 7 predicted proteins | sample 356401 | NCBI WGS metagenome assembly CEUV01 (sample SAMEA2622710, study PRJEB7988) | marine metagenome | isolation source: saline water (ENVO:00002010), including
AGGCACGGTATTGCGTATTGCATAACTATTAAGACTATCGAACGTTTTTTTTAGTTTTTGCGAGTCGAATCGACGGCGCGGTTCGCAATATTTAAGCGGTATAGGCCGTTTGATGGTCTAATTTTTTCTACAACATGTATCAAATGTCCGAATAAATTTCCGCTAAAATTTGAATTTAATTTATTTAATTTTTACACTTTACTTTGTGTATCTAGAAGCGTATCAATGTTTTTATCATTTTTGAAGAATAAAAATAACGTTAGTGCCCGAAGACTGGTACTTCTAGAGATGAATATGGGTTTCCTCGTCGACGCCTAATCTACCCCACCAAATTTTGTAAGACTGTTGAAATGTGTAATCAAGCTGTTCTGGCGTCTCCTGTACGCTTCAGATCTTCTACACCCGACGTAGCGTCAAGGCGCAACGTAGCCTGTTGAAGCATTCGAGCCCTTTGTATTCTCATATCCAATGCAGTTTCATTCCTGTCAACGACGGCGTCGACGGCTTGCACAGCGCTCACTCGCTCACTCGCTCAAGACGGTTTCGCACGCGTCGCGAATGCGCGCCGTCAAGACGTCGACGCTCTCGACCTGTTCGCCCTCGACGTACAAGCGCACGCAGTCTTCGGTGCCCGAGGGTCGAACGAACGCTCTGACGGACGCGTCGGTCGCGGCGCGCGCGCGGAGCGCTTCGTCTATGGCGTCTTGGAGAGACTTGGGTTCCCTGACGCGTCTCTCGGCGTCCTCCGTCTTGATTTTCGTTCTATCCGGGACGACAATCTTCGTCTGTCGACTCGGTAAATCCGCGTACGGTCGCGGCAATTTCGTGGTTTTCAGCCGTCGCAAGATTCCCTCGACGAGAAGGATGCCGCTCATCGCGTCGCCCACCGCCGGATTGATGCACCGCTGGCAGTGCGCCAACGCCAAGAGCGCCTTGACGTGCGGCATTGATCGCTGGACCAAAGCCTCGATGGTGGCGTCTTCGATCTTCTTCTTGGTGGTTTCGGAAAACAACGCGGTGCCGTGACCGTTACTCTCAAAGTACACGCCGATGTCGAGCTGTTCGGCGGCGTGGTGAAGATGTTTGACGCCGGTCGGCACACACACCGGCGCCGAGCCCAGCGTCTCGACGAGGTGACGCGTGGACGCCCCGTTCGCGTACGCCGTTTGCACGACGCCGACCGTGACGTCCGTCAAGAACGGCGCCGCGCTTTCCACCAGTTCGTTCAAGTGCGTGGCGATGAGAACCGCGATTTGATCGCCGTCGAATAAATCGACATCGCCGTCCTCGCGCGTCTCGAAATAAATCAAACGATCGGCGTCGCCGTCGACGGAGACGCATCTCGTCCCGGATTTTAACGACCCGAAATCGCCGCGTTTCGGCGGTGCTTTCATCTTTTGAACGTAATCGCTTCCACATCCGTCGTTGAGCGAGGAGTCCGCGGCGTCGCCGCGATTCCTCAAATCAAACGTCAACCCGTACGGCTCGACGGCGTCGCCCAAGAGTTTTAATTTTTGCGCGCCGACGCCGTCAGCGCAATCGATGACGAGCGGCGGCGACGCGTCGACTCGAGATCCAGGCGCGCGCTCAATGTTCTCGACCTCTTCATCCTCCTCCTCCTCCTCCTCCTCCGTCAACGCCGCGTACCCGGCGGCGAGCCGCGCGTAATAATCGTGTTCGGAATCCGGCGCCCCCGAGTTCGTCGCCAAGACGTAATAGTGCAACTGCGGCGTCGTCGCGATGCCACAATCCACCGCCTCGACGCCCATCGCGCGCACGCCCGCCAGAGTCTCGTCCGCCAGCGCGCGTCCACTCTCTCGCGTGTCTCTCGCCACGAGCACGCGCGGCGTCTTCGCCTCCTCCGTCGTCGTCGGCGGCGGCGGCGGCTCCTCCTCCTCCTCCACGCGTTTCGCCGCCTCCCGAAGCGCCTCGATCTGCGCCACCGCATCATCATCACCCGCGTTCGCCAACATCTCCGCGGCGCGCTCCAACGCCATCGGCAACGTCCCTCCGTCCGGTTCGACCAGTTTCACGCCGTTGTCCCGTCCCGGGTTGTGACTCGCCGTCACCACCATCCCCGTCGTCTTCCCACCGTGCGCGATCGCGCGCGCCGCCGCGAACGCCCCCGCGCGAAAACACGTCGATCGCAACAGCGTCGCCTCCGTTCGGAACCCCGCCGTGCCGTACGAGAACCACGGCGGCGCCGATCCGTTCGCACCCGCGGGACGTCCATGTCTCGTCGTCTCCGCCGCGTACGTCGTCTCCCACGACGACGACATGGTCGATCGCGCGCGCGAACGAACGAACGCGAACGCGACGGAAGGGTCGTCGCGCGCGTCCCTCGGTCGTCGCTCGCGGCGAGATGTGACGAACGAGCGACGAACGAGAGACGACGGACCGACCGCGTCACTCGGTGGCGATCGATTCGTTTCGATTCGATGGCGACGGCGACGGCGACGCGCGTCGCGTTCGCGCTCGCGACGCCGTGGACGCGTCCTCGTGGACGACGCGCGTCGCCCCCGCGCGCGCGCGGTGGACGCGACGCGTCGTCGTCGTCGACGACCGCGATGAAGATGATGGATGATGATGCGCGCGTCGTCGCGCGTCTGGCGCCGAGCGCGCGAAACGGTGAGCGACGCGCGGAGTGGCGCGCGGCGCCGTCGGGAAGAGAGGCGGCGACGTCGAGAATCGCGCGCGCGGTGGCGGAGGCGGACGCGGGGGCGGTGGTGGGCGGCGCGGCGGCGGCGTGGTGGGCGCTTCGCGCGCGCGCGGCGGCGACGCGCGCCAAGACGTGGGAACGGCGCGCGAGGAACGCGGAGGCGGTGAATCAAGAGCTCGAATGGCGTCTTCGAGTGGCGACGGCGAACGGTGGGAAGATGACGTCTCGATCGACGTCGCCGGCGCCCGACCCGCCGACGACGCGCGAGACGTCGACGCCGTCTCGCGCGAGAACGAAATCGTCGGCGACGACCAAGGACGTCATCATCGAGGGGTTAAGACTCGAGACTGAAGCCTTGAAAAGCGCCCTCGCCGCCGCGCGCGCGGAGACTCGCGCCGTCGCCGCGTTCAACGTCGCGGACGACGACGAATAGCCAGCCGCGGGTGCGTTTCGTTTCTCGTATTGAACGACGATTCTTCCCCGTCCGGGACCGATAGAGACGAACGAACGACGTCATGCGTGCATACATACGAATAGTGTTTCTAGAACTCACAAAGCCCATTGCAATACATAGTGTGCGTACATTAAAGTCTGTATCATACCATACACACCTAGGTTGTCATACACCGTGAACCCAAAGCCCATGTACTGAGGAAAGCCCACACACCGCCCCGAAAGCCCTCGTCTCGTCTCTCTCTCCGCCTTTCCCCGACGCGCTCGACCGACGCCATGCCGGCCGCGCTTCCCGTGGTCACCGTCCAAGGCGGCAACGGCGCGACGAGCGCCTTGCCGGAAGTTTTCTTGTCCCCGATTCGTCCGGACATCGTGAACGCCGTGCACACCGGGTTGCACAAGAACAACCGTCAGGTGCGGTGGATCGCGCGCGCGCGGTCGCGATGGTGGAAAGAGACGATGATCGATGTCTCGTGATGCTCGATGCGATGGCGCGCGAGAGGAGGAAGAGACGAAGACTGACGTGATGTGTATTGTTTCGTGTTTTCGACGCGTCGTAGGCGTACGCCGTGTACAACCGCGCCGGTCACCAGACCGCGGCGGAATCGTGGGGAACCGGTCGCGCGGTGTCGCGAATCCCGCGCGTTCCGGGCGGTGGTACCCACCGCGCGGGCCAGGGGGCGTTCGGTAACATGTGCCGCGGTGGTCGCATGTTCGCGCCGACCAAGGTACGTTCGAATCGACGAGAGCGCGCGCGGACGCGAGGATGGAGGGTGGATGATGATCGAGGTTGGGGTTTTAGGGTTTTCGCGGCGCGCCGCCGCGCGAGGGTTGGCGGACGAGAGACTGACAGGGATTCGTTTGTTTTTGTGCGCGTAGATTTGGAGACGCTGGCACCGACGCGTGAACATCAAGGAGAAGCGCTACGCGGTGTGCTCCGCGCTCGCGGCTTCTGCTGTTCCGGCCCTTTTGCTCGCCCGCGGTCACCGCGTCGAAGGCGTTCCGGAGGTGCCGCTCGTCGTCGACGACTCTGCGAGCTCCATCAAGAAGACGGCCAAGGCTGTCGAGTTGTTGAAGCAACTCGGTGCGTACTCGGACATTGAGAAGGTCAAGGCGAGCCGCAACGTGCGCTCTGGTAAGGGTAAGATGCGTAACCGCCGTTACGTTCAACGCAGAGGTCCGCTCGTCGTCTACTCTGAGGACAACGGCGTCACTCGCGCGTTCCGCAACATTCCGGGTGTCGAGTTGTGCTCCGTCGACCGTCTCGGCTTGCTCACCCTCGCTCCGGGTGGACACGTCGGCCGATTCATCATCTGGACCAAGAGCGCCTTTGACAAGCTCGACTCCATCTTCGGCACCGCCTCCAAGAAGAGCGCCTCCAAGAAGGGCTGGAAGCCGCCGACCAACATTATGGCGCAAACCGACTTGGCTCGTCTCATCAACTCCGACGAAGTCCAAAGCGCGGTCAACGCGCCGAAGGTTGGCGCGACGCGCGCTCACGCGCCGCTCAAGCGCAACCCGCTTAAGAACAAGTCCGCCATGGAGCGCCTCAACCCGTACGCCAAGGTTGCTCGCGAGATGCAACAGCGCGCGCAAGAGGAGCGATCCAAGGCAAAGGCGGCGAAGACCTCGGCGGCTCGCTCTGCGGTCGGCCAAAAGTTCTACGAAAGCATGAAGGTCGACTCCAACTACGAGGGCGAACTCTTCGACGATTTCAAGGACTGGCTCACCCGCGGCGCCCCGGTTGTCCAAGGCGGCGACGACTAAATCGTCGGCGCGTCTTTGATACCCTTAGGATGAGTATCCATCGACACATTAGCTCGTTAGCGACGTTTGAATATAAACGCTACTCTAACATTTCATTTCGTCTAGTCTATCATGTGCTCTGGCTCTGGAATGCGCGCATCATCGTCGGCGTCGGCTTCGGGCGCTGCCGCGCGACGCATCGCGTTTCGGTAACTCGGCGCGATCGCCGAGCGTCTGCGACAGAGATCGGAGCGCCGAGGTGAAGTGAGAGTGTTTTGACGTGTTCGTCGCGTTGTGATGCGACCCCGGTTCGAGCAAAAACGTGATGGCGGCTTGAATCTGCGCCGTCCTCGCCGACACTTCGGCGAAACCTTGCGCGTCTGACGACTTGGCGCAATGCGCGAGGAACCGCGTCGCCGCGATGAGGAGCGTTCGCTCGCGTTCGCTCGCATTTTCTTCCACGAAAAACGCGCTCGGCGTGAGTGCTTTCGCGGACTCCGCGTCGCCCCATCGAGGTCCTAAATCGTAAGACGCGTCGTCATCGAGCCCGAGGGCGTCGGCGGGGAGGGGCGCGACGGCGTCGCTCAGCGCGCGATCCGCCTCCCTGCGTTCCGTGCTCAGAGACTTTTCCGACGATTTAATGGCTGCTTTCAGCACGTCGCGCACGCGCTCGATCTCCGCCTCTCGCGGTGACCGTTCGTGTCTCTTCGAGATGGCTTGAAACGTTGACAATTGCTCCGTCTCCCTCGCCGCGGGCGTCGCGAGCGCGGCGCGCGCCAAACTCATCACCGAGACGGAGACGTACGCGCGTACGATTCGCCACACCGCGTTCGATTTCAGCGCGACGCGAAAGATGTTCGCCTGTAACTTTTCTTTATCCGTCGCCCCCGCGATCGGTAACGCGGGTGACGCGGGTCTCGACGGGGGCGCGCGAACCGTCTCGTCGGCGGTCGAGCGCTCGGCAGTCGGCCGAGCGGCGCCGCCCGGAAACGGAAAGTGCGCTCGATTCGACGCCAACGGCTGCGGTCTGGGAAACGCGGGCGTTGGCGCTCGTTTCGCCGTCGACGACGTCGCCGAGACCGTTGTCGTCGTCGATGTCGTCGTCGACGTCGTCGGTTTACTCTCCGCCGCGAATCGACCGCCGAGAAGAGGAATCAACACGTCCGACAACACCGCCTCGACGCCGGCAACGGCGTGATGATCGCTGTAAATCGCCCTGGACATCGTCTCGTGTGCGACAACGACGAGAGGTAACGCCGTGACGCTCAACACGAGCGAAGGCGCGACGACGCGTGCTTCGTCTTCGTCGTCGTCTTCATTGTCGACGCGCATCAATTCGGAGACGAAACGCGCCGATGTGATCATGCGTCGAGCGGCGCACTTTTGCGGCGCTTTGAGCGCGGAGAGGATGAAGTGCGGAAGATACTCCTTCAGGGTAATCTCCGCGGCGGCGTTTAGGGGTTTCTGATCGTGTCCTCGCATCGCGCCCGCGAGCGCTCGAACGAGCTTGCGTTCACGCGTTTTCACCGTCGGCGATCCCGTCACGGCTTCGAGGGCGCCGCAGGTCACCGCGGCGAGGTGCCGTCGAAGCGCAGCCGACGCGTTCGCGTTCGAAGTCTTCTTCATCGCCGCGTCGATCGCGATCAACTGTTCTCGATACACCAGACGCGCGCGCGACTCGAGACGCGCCGCCACCGCGTCTCCGAGTCGACCGAGCCGCGATCGACAGTCTTCCGCGCCGTGTGATCCCCACACGGGAATCACGGACGGGGGGAACGGCACGAGACGGGCGAACGCGTGTGTCATCGACCTCGCGTCGACGAGTCGCGCGGACGCCGCGCAGTCTGCGAGACACAGCGCCGTCGAGCACCGCGCGACGATTTCGCCCACGACGGCGCTCGCGACGCGCGCGTACGCATCCGTGACGGCGTCCGTGTGTCTTCCGTCGACCGAACGCAGGCGTTGTTTATGCGCTCTGACGCAGTGCGACGGCAACTCAAGACACAGACGTTGGAGCGTCGCGCCGAGGGCATCGTCACCCTTCCGAAACGTTTCACTCAATTCTTTCGCCGCGAGCACGGCGACGGCGACGCGTAAGTCATACTCCTTCGCCTGTGCGTGCGCGCCCGGACGATCACCGCACGCGGCGACGTGTGAGTCTCGTCCACGAGTTGTTTTCCCGACCAAGGCGGACGCGACGGCGCCGCCACCGTTCGATTGCGCCCACCCCACGGCGGACGCCGACGAGGCTTCCTGATTCATAATCGACGCTTCGCCTCGCGCGCACAACGCGACGGCGAGCGGTCCAGCGCCGCCGGCGACGGGGTCCACGGCGAACGACAACCACAGACACACCCCTGTCTTGACGTCAGCGAGACCGTACCTCGACGCGAACGAGTCCGGGGCGTACAGCGTCGCGAGAGATCGAGCCGCGAAGACGCGGTCGCGCCAATCGCTCGACGACGCGCGCGCCTCCGCCGATCCCATCGTCTCCAACGCGTCGCACGCGCTCTCTGGATCCGCGGCGACGCACACGGCGTACGCAGTGGACCATGCGGCCGAGGCTTCGGCCACGACGGCGCCGTCGTCGAGCGCACGCACGGTGCCGGGTTCGGACGTCTCGGCGGATCCCGTCATCTTGGCGGAGTCGGCGAGCGCGCGCATGATTCGAAGCGCTTCGTCTCGCGGGTGCGCGCGTCCCCACGTGGCGGTCGTCGCCCCTTGAGCGAGCCATATTCCAAGACACGTCGTCGTCGCGCGCAGTAACGCGCACCGAGGCGCGGGATCGTCGCTCGCGGGCGGTTGCGCCGCGAGCGACGCGAGCACGCGCTTGAGAAATAAGACGGCTTGGTCTTCCAATCCGAACCGCACGCACGCGCGAAACAGTTCGACGTACACGCTCGCTCGGTGTTGCAAGCGCACCGTCGCGGCGGTCATCGGGAACGCGTGTCCACCGAGCGCTCTGAACGCGCACGCGGTGACGCCCAGGCTCGCGACAGCCGGGGCGTCCGCGACTTTACTCAAACGCGCGTCGTTACTCCATTTACCGAGCTCGCGACGGAACACCTTGAGCTCGATCGAACACTTTGCGAGGTGATCACCGAGTGCGCGATACAGAGACTCGCACGGAGCCCCGCTCACGAATCGCGCGTCCGCGGCTCCGAACGTCGCCTCGTACGGTCGCCACGCCAAGGGCATGCACGCGGAACAACACGGCGACGGAGCGCGAGTCACTTTTTGTGCGTCCGTCTCGTCCACCGTGCCGTGTAATCTCGTCCAGAGCACGCGCACGGGATGTTTATCCGCCAAACATCTCGGCCAGCGCGCGACGAGCTCCGCGATGCGATCGCACACGACGGCGGCGTACGCGGCGCCGTCGAACGACGCGGGCGCCGCGGTTCGCGCCGCGGGAAGACTCGTCAAGCGACACTCGTCGAGAACCCATCCCACGAGCGCCCACGCTTGGACGCCCCATCCGTCGTCACCGTCTCCTTTGCGTCGGTGGCGCTCGGTGTGCCACAGTTTCGCGGCGACGAAGACGATTTCCCACGCCGTCTCGAGCGCTCGAGCGTGCGCGCCATTCTCTAGAGGCGTCTGCGGAGCCGTTCGCATCGCTCGGCGACACGCGTCGAACTCTTCGTCCACCACCCGACGTAAGAGTCGACCTAACGCCGCCCAGAACCCGCGTCCTCGTTCGAGCGACGCCATGGCGCGACGCCACGCGCCGACGTCGGCGTCGGCGACGCCCGAGTCGCCGGCGGCGGCGCCGACTCGACCGACGCTTCGCGAAGAGATGAATTCTCTCACGAGCGTTTCGAGCGCGCGAGACCCCTCGTGGTCGGCGTCTTCCAACGCACACGCGCGCGCGACGGCGGCGTCGTCGAAGTCATCCATCGACGTCGACGGATGGGAGGACGTCGCGAACGCGTTGCGACGTTCGTCGCCGAACGCGCGGTGATCGAAATTCCACGGCGCGGGCGCTTTCGAGAACACGGACGTGATTTGAGGCTGGTCCCTCGGCCCGCCGCCGAGAAACGTCTTGTTGATCTCCCCGAACGTGTGCGTTCGTCGTCCGGGAGACGCTCGCGCGATGACATCGGACGGACTGAGTTCGACGAGCGGCGCCGCGCCGCGCCGTCTTCTCGACGACGCGTCCCGAACATCGCTCTCGCTCGGTGATTCGCGCATCTCGACGCATCGAGGCGACGACTCGGTTCGTGCGTCGTCGTCATCGTCTTCATCGCCGGCATCCTCGTCCGAAACCATCGGTCGCTCTCGCAAGACGTCCTCCACCGTCTTGCCCGTCGCCGTCCGTCGCGCCAACCCGCGCTTCCCCTTACCGAACCGCTCGTTCGCCACGTCCGACACCTTGAACGATTTCACGCCTCGCGTGCGATCATGACTCGATTCACTGTGCTCGGAGACGTCCCCATCGGAGATTTCAAACCCGTCGTCTTCTTCGTCTTCGTCTCCTCGAATTTCTTCGGCGCGTCTCGCCGCGACGCGTCTCCGTAATCCATCCACCACCTCGCGCGCCTCCATCGATTCCCTCGACCACCGTTTTCGTTTCCGACGATGATTCACGTCGTCCCAACCCGTATCCTCGCTTTCCAAACGCGCGTCTCGTTCCTCCTCCTCCTCCTCCTCCTCCTCCTCCTCCTCGCGCGTCGACGTCGACGCGTCGTCTCTCTCCTCGTCCCCATCGATCTCCCCTTCACGCGCGCGAGTCTCCACCCCCACCCCTTCACGCGCTCTGTGCGCGTCCATAATCATCATCACCATCGTTCCTCTTCCCTCGAGCGTCTCACGAACCTCCTCGTCGTCGCTCTCCTCCACGAGAGAATCGTCACGACCGTGGCAATCATCGGTCGCGTCGAGACAGATGACGTCCTCCCCGTCGTCGTCGACGCGCGTTCGCGACGACGTCGGCATCGCGACGAGCGGTGCGCGCGATTCGATCGATCGCGCGCGATGGATGCGTCGTCGCGCGAGCGCCCGCGTGTGCGGACGCGAATGAATGAATGAATGAATGCATCGCGCGACAGCTCGGGGATGAAAAAGTGACATTTGAATGGTGCGGGGACGCGTTGACAAGGCTCAGAAGACGAATCCGCTGAGAATGATGAGCACGGGACCTATGACGGGAAGGCGTTGGACGACGCGGTCGAGGAATTCGTCGTCGTCGTCGTCGAGGTCGATGGAACGCGCGCGGGACGGAGGGCGGGCGGGACGCCGGGCGAGAGGGTCTCGTCCGCGAAGACGCGGGAGGCGAGCCGCGGCGCGGGCGAATCCGCCGAGACCGGCGAGCGGGCCGG
>CEUV01057687.1_pt1 | contig 10170 bp, 9 predicted proteins | sample 356401 | NCBI WGS metagenome assembly CEUV01 (sample SAMEA2622710, study PRJEB7988) | marine metagenome | isolation source: saline water (ENVO:00002010), including
TTTAAATGTTGCATTAACTTTAAAATATCTAAAAAAAACGCTCCTTCTGTAATTTTATTGTTTTCAATTTTATAAAATTCACAGTACCACAGCATCACAGGCTTGTTTGTTGATTGTATCCCAAAAAAAGGAAATTCAAAAATACCTAGAAGGTGACCCATGTTTACTACCCACTTAGAAGTGTGTTTATCAACTAAATTTGTTCCAGCATAAAAAATATCCATTCTCCTTTGTATTTTTTTAAAAGATTTTTTTATTGGTAACCAAAGCCTATTAGCTATTTGATCTACACCTTCAAGCTCATTAAAGGGATGAGTACATCTCATTTTAAAATTATTTGAAGTATACTTAGTTAAAATTTCTGGTATTTTTTTTTCATCAGAATTATCAATTTCATTTAAAAATTCTAAAATTATTTTTTTTTCATTTTGAAGATCCAGCATAATTTATTTAATTGTATCTCATTAATTATAGTAATAATCTATTTTAAAATATGAAATCAAATAAAATAAAAGATTTAAAGCCCAAACCTCTTCAAGATATTCATATGCCCAAAAATTTTGATATATCTCTTAAATCTTATGGTGGAGGAGGTACATTAAAATCACTTAATCCAAATCCAAATAAATTAAAACCTCAATCTATGAAGGGTTTTGAAAAACACTATAAAAATATTATCGATTATATAGTTAGGATTACGTACACAATATGGGAAGAAAAAAATATTGGCTATATCTATGACACTTATAGCCCTGAATGTAGAGTTTGGGATGAGTTTGGACTCCAATTTGGATCAGAAAAAATAGTTTCAGACACTGTTCATACTAATAACGCATTTCCTGATATCAGGTTATTTGCCGATGAAGTAATATGGGCTGGAAATGAAAATATTAGTTTTCATACATCTCACAGAACAATAATTACAGGTACAAACACAGGTTTCAGTAAATTTTCAAAACCAACTGGAAAATCTGTAAGACTATTTTGTATTGCTAACTGTGTAGCAAAAAATAACGAAATTTATTATGAAAATGTTGTTTACGATACTGCAGGGTTAATAAAACAGTTAGGTCTTAACTTACATGATGTTGCAAGACAAATAGCAAAAGAGGAAAAAAAAGGACCTTTTGCTTCAGAATTTAAAAATATAAAATTAAAAAGAAATATTAAAAATTTAAAACATTATAAGTATTCTATTCCAGAAAAAATTACGAGCGTTAGAGATTTTGTAAATTCAGTTTTTGATACAATTTGGAACAGAAGAAATTTTTCTGCAATTAAGGATGCTTATGCGAACAATATTGAATTTGAGGGTTCAACTAGTCGAAAATTTAAAGGTATTAATAAACTTAAAACTTACATAATTTCTTTTATAGCTACCTTTCCTGACATTGCTCTTAGTATTGAGGATTTATATTGGATGGGTAATAGTAAAGATGGATACTTAATCTCAATTCGATGGGGCGCTTATGGAACTCATAAAGGAAATGGCATATATGGATCGCCAACTAATAGAGAGTGTTATATTTGGGGTATCACACAATGGGAAATTAAAAATAATAAAATAATAAAAGAATGGACTGGTTTTAATGAACTTGCAATTTTAATGCAATTATTAGGAGATTAAAAATGAGTTTTGATGACAACAAAACCTTACTCGAAAAAATGTATGAAGCTTTGAATGCTCAGGATTTAGAGGCACAACACAATTATTGGCATGATGATATGATTTGGCATGGACCTCCAGGTTTTGGAGATATACATGGAATTGAGAATTTTAAATACAAAGTTTTAAAACCTTTTTATGAAGCCTTTCCAGATTATCATGTTAAAAATGATATTGTTGTCTCAGAAGGCGATTGGATAAGTGCCACCGGCTTTCTAACTGGCACTCATAACGGTACTTATTTAGGAGTTGAGGCAACTGGTAAGTCAATAAAGATGCAGTTTTCTGATTTTTGGACAATAAAGGATGGTAAATTCATGGATAACTATGTAATGGTTGATAACCATGGAGTTTTTGAACAAATGGGTCTTAAATTTAAATAATTAATTAGTATTTTCCGCGACCATTTCTCTAACATTCACAGTCAAATTTTTTTTATATAAAGGGATTATTATAATTTACTATTTACAGTAAGAAGGGGAAAAATATGAAAAAACTATTTATAGCTTTATTGTTTTCTTTTGTCTCCGCTGGTGCTTTTGCAGGTAGTCATTCTCCATGCGGTGTAACAAACGGTTCAATCAATATCTTAGCTAATGAATTTACTACATATAGAATTTTTATGGATGAAGTAAAAAGTTGTGCAGGACCAGATGCAGATTTTAATGTTACGCACTCTGTTGATCATAATAAATTACAGGTAGCTGCTTTATCAGCAAATCCTGCTGAGTTTTCTGCAAAATTAGTTACAAATGGTTCAATAACACCTTTAATGAATGAGGGTTTAATTCGACCACTTGATGACTTAGTTGCAAAATATGGTTCGAACCTAAATGAAAATCAAAAAATTACTATTGACGGAAAAATTTATGCTGTAGCTTTTATGGCTAATGCTCAACATCTTTGGTATAGAGAAAGTATTCTTAATGAATTAGGAATATCTGTACCTTCTACTTATGAGGAAGTTATTGCAGCTGCTGAAAAAATCAAGGCATCTGGGTTAATGGCTAATCCATATGCTGGTGCATTTAAATCAGGATGGAATTTAGGACAAGAATTTGTAAACATGTATCTTGGACATGGCGGTGAATTTTTTAAATCTGGATCTGCTCAACCTAATGTAAACAATGAAACAGGTGTTGCGGCTCTTAACGTTTTAAAGAAATTAACTGAGTTAAGTAATCCAGATTTCTTAACACAGGATACCAACGCAGTTAAAGAAGAGTGGGAGTCAGGTAATGTTGCTTTAATGCACGTTTGGAATTCTGGTGCTGCCTCTTTGCTAGATGATGAGGGTGATCAAGATATTAAAGCCGATACAAGATTGGCACCATCACCAACAGTAGGTGGCGGAAGTAAGCCTGCAACTACTCTTTGGTGGGATGGTATAGCTATTGCAACAAATACTTCTGATGAAAATGCAGAAGCTTCATTTAGAGCTTTAGTAGGTGCTGCATCATCAACTGATATGGCAAATAACAATCCTAACGCTACAGTATGGTTAATTAAAGGATATACACCTGGTGATACAGCAGGACCTGTTGTGGATGCTGCGTCTAGAGGTACAACTCCTTATCCTAGTTTTCCTCATATGAGCTTGATGCACGGTGCTTTGAGTACTGAATTAGTAGAATTTTTACAAGGTAACGAGTCTGCTGAAAAAGCACTAGCTGATGTAGAAGCTGCTTATATTGCAAAAGCTACTGAGCAAGGTTTTTTATAAAACAAAATTAAATCAAATTTGATAGAGTGGACCATAAACAAATGGTCCACTTTTTTTTTAGACTTAAATAATGCCTCATAAGACTTTTTTTTGGTTTATTCTTCCAACTGGGTTAGCAATGATACTATTTATTGGCTTGCCAATTGTTTCAAGTTTTTTTCAATCTCTTCATATTGAAACAGAGCAAGTCCTTATGGAAGTTGAAAACTGTGATCCTTTTGGATGTAAAACAAATGTCAGAGTTGATGTAGAAGCCACCGAAAAATTAAAACAAGAAAACCCTTTAGGGAGGTTTAATGGTTTTGGTACATACGGTGATAGAAATCATTTGGCATTTGATGAGATAGGTGAAGCTTGGAAAAATTCATCATCTTTGGGTGAATTTAAAGATATAGTTTTAAATCTTCCTTTTTATAAAGCTCTCTTATTTACACTTACTTTTTGTTTTGCTGTAACTCCACCAGTAATCATTCTAGGTTTCATTGTAGCTCTGAGTATCAACACTTTAGCAAAAAGGTTAAAGGGTGTTATAGTTTTTGGTGCTATTTTACCGATGATAGTTACACCATTAATTGGTTCACTTGTTCTATTTTGGATGATTGACTCTCAGGGTATAATTGGAGCAACTATACAAATTCTTTTTGATGATCCAAATCTTTCATTAAAGGCATCCAGTAATTTAACTTGGATTACTCTAATTATATATGGTATTTGGCATACTACTCCTTTTGCATTTGTGGTTTTTTATGCAGCCCTTCAAACCGTTCCACAGGACCCGATTGAAGCTGCAATTATTGATGGTGCTTCAAGATTTCAAAGAGTTCGATATATTGTAATTCCTCATCTCTACCCTGTAGCTACTTTTATAATGTTGATTTGTTTAATGGATAATTTTAGAGTTTTTGAGCCAATTATTGGATTTTCTGCTGAGGGGGTTGCTCAATCATTATCATGGATGATTTATCAAGATTTAAGAAATGAAAATAAGATGTTATTTGGATCAGCGGGAGCTACATCTATGTTAACTATTATTGGCATAGCGATACTTCTCACTCCTGTATTAATCAGAACGTGGAAGGAATTTAGAACAGAAAGATAATGGCATCTAAAATAAATCAATATTCAAACCAACTTATTATCATAAATGGTATATTTATATTTATTTGGTTACTCATTTCTATATTCCCATTTATTTGGACGTTTTGGGGATCCTTTAAAGTAAAAGCTGATTTTTTTTCAAGAGCAGAGTGGACTTATGCTCTTAGTGGTTTCAATACTCTTATTGAGACAGGAGCTACAACCACAGTCAAAGCTTATGTAGAGTCTTGGACTGAAGGAGAGTTTTGGAGAGCAACCATGAATACAGTTATTGTGACTGTCTCTGTTGTATCAATATCTTTATTCCTTGGCACTTTAGGTGCATATGCATTATCTAGGTCAACATTTAAATATACTTTTTATATTCTTATTGCTGCTCTAATTTTTAGAGCTATGCCTCACATAACATTAGTTTCTGGTTATTTGTTCCCATTCTTTCAATTAAATATTTGGGGAATACTTCCAACAACTATTATTGTTCTAGTGGCAATAAACCAACCATTTACATTATGGCTGCTTTATTCTTTTTTTAAAACAGTTCCAAAAGAGCTTGATGAGAGTGCTTTAATTGATGGTTGTTCTTATTTTCAAGCATTTCGTTATATAATTATGCCTGTGATGTGGCCTGGTGTAGTCACGGCTGGTTTATTTAGTATGATGTTAGCTTACAATGATTTTACAGTAACAGCTTTATTACTTAACCAACAAAATTATACAATGGTGCCCAAAATAAATGCTTATTTAGGAACAATAGAATACGGTGGTAATTACATGTGGGCTGTTTCAAGTGTTGTTTCTGCAACTGCACCTCTATTCATGATCATATGGTTTTTTCAAAGACAACTTATTAGTGGTTTAACTGCCGGTGCTGTGAAAGGTTAATTCTAAATTTTTATAAATATTTTGTAATACTTAAGCATAAAAATTATGATATATTTTAATTATGACAGATCCTAAAACATATAAATTTAACACTAAAACACTTCATAGTGGACACCAGCCAGATAAAAACTTTGGCTCCCGTGCCGTACCTATCTATCAAACAACATCATATTTATTTCAAGATGCAGATCATGCAGCTGCCTTATTTAACTTAGAGGAGGGCGGTCATATTTACAGTAGGATTTCTAACCCCACAATCTCTGTGCTTGAAGAGAGAGTTGCAGCTCTAGAAGGAGGTTCTGCTGCTTTAGCAACTGCCTCTGGAATGAGTGCGATGATGTTAGCAATATTAAATATTTGTAGTGCTGGTGATCACGTTGTTTCGTCATCTCAACTATATGGAGGTTCCTTTAACTTGTTGAGACTTACTTTAAAAAGATTTGGTATTGAAACTACTTTTGTCAAACCCAGAGATACCGAAGGATTTAAAAAAGCAATTCAACCAAATACTAAATGTATTTGGGGTGAGTTAATTGGAAATCCAGGAATTGAAATTATGGATCTCCCTGAAATTTCAAAAATAGCAAAAGAAGCAGGTATTCCTTTGATGGTTGATGGGACTTTTAACACACCATATTTATGTAATTTATTTGATTTAGGTGCTGATATAATCACACATTCTCTAACAAAATGGATGGCGGGTCATGGTACTTCCATGGGTGGCATAATAGTTGAAAAAGGTGACTTTGATTGGACAAAGGGTAATAAGTTCCCGACAATGACCGAGCCATATGATGGTTATCATGGTTTATCATTTGCAGAAGAATTTGGTCCAGCAGCTTTTACTATGAGAGCAAGGGCTGAGGGAATGAGAGACTTTGGTCCATGTATGAGTCCAACTAATGCATTTAACATTCTAATAGGGATTGAAACTCTTTCAGTAAGAATGGAGAAGCATTTATCTAATACAAAAATAATGGTTGATTACTTAAGTAACAATCCAAGTGTTTCTTGGGTAAATCACCCAAGTTTACCAGACCATCCTGATCATAAAGTAGCAGCAAAATTAATGCCTAAGGGTGCTGGCTCAATGATAGCATTTGGCATAAAGGGTGGAAAAGAAGCTGGTCATGCATTTATAAATTCTTTAAAATTAACATCACATTTAGCAAACGTCGGTGATGCAAAATCATTAGTCATTCATCCTGCTTCAGCTACTCACTCTCAAATGGATAAAAAATCGTTAGAGTTGGCAGGTCTAACTGAGGATATGATACGTTTTTCTGTTGGCTTAGAGGATATGGACGACATTATCAATGACTTCGAAAACGGTTTTAGAGCATCTCAAAAGCCAAGACTTGTTGCTTCTAAATGAAGCTAAATGTTAATGGTAAAGAGGCTTATTATACTTCTAGTGGAAGAGATATAGATAAAAATCAACCCTCTATTGTATTTGTACATGGAAGTGGTTTGAGCCACGTTACATGGGTACTTCAAACAAGGTACTTTGCATTTCATGGCTACAATACTATTGCAGTTGATTTACCAGGTCATGGTGACTCTGAGGGGCCACCTTTGAAGACAATTGAAGAAATGGCAGATTGGGTGGCAGATTTATTGACTTCTTTGGGTATAGAGAAAGCCTCTTACGTAGGACATTCTCAAGGTTGTTTGGTGGGATTAGAGTTTGCACAAAGGCATCCTGAAAAATTAGAGCTACTTGCATTAATTAATGGGTCCATGTCAATGAAGATGAATACTGAACTTTTAGATTTAGCTTTAAACAAAGATCAAAAGGCTGTTGATTTAATGATGGATTGGGTTCACGGTCCTCTGGGCCATAAAGGTGGGCATCCTGTTCCTGGATTAAGTCATCTAGGTATGGGTGGTCAATTGGTATCCTCTAATAACGATGGTACTCTTGGTGCAGACTTCAATGCTTGTGATAAATACACAAATGGTGAAGTTGCTGCAAAAAGTATAAAACACCCAACTTTATGTATCGTAGGTAAACACGATAAAATGACTCCAAAGAAAGTAGGCCTAGAATTAGCATCAACTATAGAGGGTTCTAAAACTGTTGTTTTAGAAGAATCCGGCCATATGTCAATTTTAGAGACTGCCAGTGAAACAAAAAATATTTTAAAAAATTTCTTTAAAGAAAATTCAAATGCTCCATAAAGGTTCGTGTCATTGTAAGGCAATCCAGTTTGAAATTGACTCTGATTTAAAAAAAATAATGCAATGCAATTGTTCCATTTGTATTCGAAAAAATGCAAAAATGATTATGGTTCCAAAAAATGATTTTAATCTTATCAAAGGGGAAGAGGACTTATCTCTTTACAAATTTAATTTAAACTTAGCAGAACATTTTTTTTGTAAGCATTGTGGTATATATACACATCATAACAGAAGAACAGATCCAAATGGAATGGGAATTAACCTTGGATGCTTAGACGATATTGATCCTTTAGACTATGAAGCTGGTCTAAATGATGGAAGAAAACTATCTTAGTTCAGATCTTGATTTTCATATAAAAAAAACTAATATTGCCCATGGCTCAAGTTAAAGAATATTTAACATTTGACGATGTTCTACTAAAACCTCAAGTATCAAATATACTTCCAAATAACGTTGATATCTCAACAAATCTTACTAGAGATATTAAGCTTAACATTCCAATCATTTCTGCGGCAATGGACACTGTAACAGAGTCTAAAATGGCAATATCCATGTCTCAAAACGGTGGTTTAGGTGTTATTCATAAAAATTTTGATATTGAAACACAAAGCCATGAAGTAAAAAAGGTAAAAAGATATGAAGCTGGTATTGTCTACAATCCCATAACTATGAGTCCAGATAATACAATTGAAGATGTTTTAAGTGTGATGGAAAAACAAAATATATCTGGATTTCCTGTAGTAGATAAAACAAATAAGCTTCAAGGTATTATTACAAATAGAGATGTACGTTTCGTTATAAATAAGAAAACAAAAGTAAAAGATTTAATGACAAAAAAAGTAATCAGTATCACTCAAACTCAATCCAAAGGTATGTCTTCCTTTGGGCTTGCAAAAAAATTATTACAAGAAAATAGAATAGAAAAACTTATCGTCACTGATAACAATAATAAATGTATTGGTTTGATTACTGTTAAAGATATCCAAAGAGGAGAAAAATTTCCTTACTCTGTTAATGATATAAATGGACAGCTTTTAGTTGGAGCTGCCATTGGTAGTAAACCTAATGACTTAATAAGAGCTATAGAATTAGATAAAGCAGGTGTTGATGTTTTATTTATCGACACAGCTCATGGTCATTCTTCTGCAGTGCTAGAGTCATTTAAAAAAATTAGAAAAAAAATTAAATTACCTATAGTGGTTGGAAATATTGCAACTCCTGAGGCTGCTAAAGATCTAATTAAATTAGGAGCAGATGCAATTAAGGTTGGCATTGGACCTGGCTCAATTTGTACTACAAGGATAGTTGCCGGTGTGGGTGTTCCTCAATTTACTGCAATTCAAGATATAGCTAGAATTACTAATAAAAATAAAATTCCAATGATATCTGACGGTGGAATACGTTATTCAGGAGATATTGTAAAAGCTCTTGCTGCTGGTGCTAATTGTATTATGGCTGGTTCATTGTTTGCAGGAACAGACGAGTCACCTGGTGAAGTTTTTCTTTTTCAAGGAAGATCCTATAAGTCTTATCGTGGTATGGGTTCCTTGGGAGCTATGGCAAGAGGTTCTGCAGATCGATATTTTCAAGACGAAATTAATGAGGCTATCAAATTAGTACCCGAGGGTATTGAAGGAAGAATTCCCTATAAAGGTCAAGTATCTAACGTTCTGTTTCAATTGACGGGAGGTTTGAGGTCTGGAATGGGATATACGGGATCTAAAAACCTTACATTACTCAAAAAAAATGCAAAATTTGTCCGCTTGACTAATTCTGGCATTAACGAAAGTCACGTTCATGGCGTACAAGTAACTAAAGAAGCTCCAAATTATCGCTCCAATTGAGTAAATCAGTCTTAATTATAGATTTTGGATCCCAATATACACATTTAATTGGAAGGAAAATTCGTGAGCTGGGAGTGTATGCAGAGATTTATCCTCCAAAGTATCTCAACAATGTTACTAATATTTTAAACCATTCAGTTTTAATATTATCAGGGGGTCCAGACTCTGTTTTAAATAAAAATGCACCTAAAATTGATATTCCTTTAGATCAAATACCTATTCCAATTCTTGGTATTTGTTATGGCTTTCAATATATCTCAAAAGAATTTGAAGGAGTTATAGAAAAAAGTCAACAAAGAGAATATGGAAAAACAATTATAAAGATATCAAAGTGTGATTTATTTAAGAATACTAACTCTGAGCAACAAGTATGGATGTCTCACGGAGATAGTTTAACGAAAATCCCAAAAGGTTTTAAAATTCTTGCTAAAACTAAAAATAAAATACCAGCAGCTATTTTTAAAAAAAATATCTATGCAATACAATTTCATTGTGAAGTTACACATTCTGAATTTGGAAATCAAATTTTAAAAAATTTTTTATTTCATATTTGTAACTTAAAAGAAAATTGGAAAAATAATGATTTACATCAAACTATTGGTAGATATTTAAGAATTAATGTAAAAGAAAAAAAACCAAATATAGTTTGCGCAGTATCAGGTGGGGTTGACTCTACAGTTTTGGCATTTGCTATATCAAAATATCTTAAATTAGATAACGTTCACTTTATATTTGTAAATAATGGATTGCTTAGAAAGTATGATATTAAAAATAT
>CEUV01009535.1_pt1 | contig 10166 bp, 10 predicted proteins | sample 356401 | NCBI WGS metagenome assembly CEUV01 (sample SAMEA2622710, study PRJEB7988) | marine metagenome | isolation source: saline water (ENVO:00002010), including
ATTAGCGTGACGTTGATTCTATTTTTTGGCGCAATGAGCGTAGAGCCACGCGCCGGCCGGGTGGCGGCAAATTTTTGCTGAGGCGCAGGTTCTGTATGATAAAATAATTGGCTGTGCAGAGTTTTGTGCAGTGCGGGCAGCCTCGCGTCGAAAGACCGGCTGTGCCGCGGTAGGATAAAAACCCCGTCCGATAGCGCTGTCGACCTCGAAAACGCGCGAGCTCTGGAGGCTCGGGGCTCAGCGTCACGGTCAAGTGATTTTTTAAAGATCGTGCTGGGAGGAAAGCAGAGAATCCCCGCGTTTTTAGACGCTTCGAATAGACGATGCGGCCGAAGAGTGCTCGTCAGTCAGGTACCGTTTTTTCTTCCCTTTGCATACCACAGTAACCCCCGTGACTGGCCCCCGGCAGCTCAGGAGCTGCGCAATTGCCCGAGGTTCCCGACCGGGTTGGCTTGCATTGAATCTATGAAGCGTGCTCGCCCTAATTTGTTCAGCTTGAATCCGAATTCGTCGGACGATGACTCTGGCGAGAACTTGATGGAAGATTTGGAGAGTGACTACGTCGCTATACCAGAACTAGATCATTACGACGAAAACATACTGGACCACAGAGAATATGGAGCAATTGATCCTAAAGCTCGGCGCGCTGCAGAGGTACGTTATATGCAGCTTGCAAGATTTGATATTAATTTTACTACATAGACGGAAATAGATGCACGACTTAACAATAATCAAACTCGTGTTGCTGATCAGCTGGATGATTTCGGGCACGAAGGTTCGTTGAACTTGCCTAGCATCTTTGAGCGAAATCGTAGACGATCACGGACGCACAACCCGTCGTCGCAACATTAGCAGTAATGAATTCACAGAAGCAACTACTGGTCCAATGGGAAGCATTAATCTCGAAACTATGGACATGCCATTGCGTGAGTGGATAGCTCAGGACAGAACTAGACGTGAAATAAAACACCGGTCATGATCTCTGTATCTGAGTTGATTGCCCAGCTAGACATATATCACCCGCCCAGGTTTCGGACTTTCTTGGAATCTGATGAACACCATAAGCAAGCTATTCAATTTATGTGTGCAAACAACCTCGTGAGTGTCCAGTCCAAACAAACTTGGTGTAGCTTTTAAGCCAAAGGCAAGTTTTGAAGTCTCATATCAAAGCCTCAGCTCACACGTGCCAATTCTTGCCATTTGGGTAGCAGATGCACCTCGCGACATTATCGAGTTAGTTATTTTCTCTAGTTGCCTTGTTGATTAGCGCATGTAGGATTTTCGATGAAGTTGCAAATGAGCTAGTAACGTCTGCGGAGTATTTCCCAGATTATGGTACACACCCAAACAGCGATGTAACAGTATTCTAAATATTCTTGTTTCAATAGGCAAAATCAAAGACGAGATTCATGTACGCATCCGCGAATTGCCGATTGTTGATACGCTGCGCGATCTCCGTCAAAACCACCTCAACCAGCACGAACACGTTGCCAGTATCTCATCAATTTATGATATTATTGTTACATTCTTAACACATAGGCTTGTGCGTGTTCATGGCGTATTGTGGTCAGTGTGGAGATTGCATTTTTTTTCCAACCCTCTGCCACTGTACCAGGTCGTGACACGACGATCCGTCGTGTTCCCACAGCTTAAGGTGGTGCATTTTAGATGCCTAAGTTGTGACGTAAATCTCGGACCATTTAGACAAAATAATACTACAGAGGTACCATCAATTTAATGCTAGTTTTCTAAGTGATTGTGCGTGTTAAGGTCCGGCCTGACTTGTGTCCATGTTGTCAGAGGCATGGACCTTTTAAGGTAAACCAGGAACAGACCGTTTATGGAAACTATCAAAAGCTAGCGATTCAAGAAACTCCTGGTGACTTCGTGCGCAGTACATTATCGTTGTTGAGACGACCATCCTAGGTTCGGTGCCACCTGGGCGAGTCCCCCGTCATAAAGATGTCGTACTACTTGCTGATCTCATAGACGTCGCCAGACCTGGCGAAGAAGTTGATGTCACTGGTGTCTACGTTCATTCGTCAATATCACTGCACTACTTGTCCCCTGCCATTCATCGGGTTTGTCTTAGGTACGACGCGGGAATCTCGGGTGTGCCTTGTTCATTGAGTCATTCAGATACAGAAACTACACAGGTCGGGCAGGATTCCCAATCTTCTCAACAACCATAGAAGCAAATCATGTATTTTCTGTATTCGAACAAAATAGTCGGCCTTCAATATGCATCGATCTATAGGTTGCTAAAAGGACACTAGCAACAGAGCATGGCTGTTTCCAGATGGACAGCGAAGAGAAAAGGCATGCCTTGCGATTTGCGCGAGACCCAAAGGCAGTTAATAAAATCGTATGTTATGGAAAGAAATCATCCTACAAAGATATAGTATGTTGTCTAGGCCATGTCGCTGGCTCCTTCAATTCACGGCCATAAGCACGTCAAATCTGCTTTGGCATTGGCCTTGTTTGGTGGCTGTTCAAAAAATGTTGACGGTAAACATCGCATTCGCGGTGATGTGTCTACCTGAGTCGATAGAATTATTGTGTTTGTAATAATATGGATCTGTGATCACATACCGTCGCTTTGTGTAGGTTAACGTAATGCTTCTTGGCGATCCAGGTTGTGCAAAGCACCCAGGCTGTGCAATATATATATTACAGTAGCAAAGTGATGTTGGACTGCAGGTCACAACTTCTCAAATACTGTTGTTCCCTGATTTCACGCGCAATTTACACCACTGGCAAGGGTGCATCTGCAGTGGGACTAACTGCGGGTGTGCACAAGGATCCAATCACCAGAGAATGGACACTTGAGGGTGGGGCACTAGTACTCGCAGACAATGGGCTGTGTTTTACGGCGAAGGGGCATTCCTGGATTTAAGAAAAAATGAAGAAAGTTTGCTAGGTGTTGTATTGACGAGTTTGACAAAATGAACGAACAGGATCGTACATCGATCCATGAAGCCATGGAGCAGCAATCCATATCGGTTTCTAAGGTGAAAATAGCTGATTTGAATAGGAATTTCTGCGTTTAAGGCGCCTTGTGCCTATAGGCAGGCATTGTGACGTCACTTCACGCTCGATGTTCGGTCGTAGCAGCTGCTAATCCAATAGGAGGACAGTAATATTCCTTCGTTGAGTGCTCTGCTGCGGACATGATAGTTGCACGTCTGTCGTGTATCTTAGGTATGATTCAGGTGCAACGTTTGCAGACAACGTTGAACTCACTGTAAAATCTGTGTCGAATGTAGCTTTCTTCTACTGTGGTGTTATCCTCTCAACTCAGGATCCGATTCTTCAACGTTTCGATGTTCTCTGTGTGCTTCAAGACATAGTTGACCCGTGACATAGCTTGTGTTTGATGCGTCCTTCTTCTGCATTATCATTCCTAGGCTCATGGATGAACAATTGGCTTCCCATGTTATTGGCTCTCATCGTCATGCTGAATGCCTTCTAGACAAAATAAATAGTGTGAGCCTGCAAAATCAGATGCGTTTGGAAAAGTCAGTGCTTCAGACATCTGTGGCTGGCCAGTCACTTGCACAAGATTTTTTACGCAAATACTTGACTCACGCACGGGGCTCTTGTGAGCCTCGCTTGCACTCGATTGACCAGGATAAGATATCGCACCTCTACGCCGATCTGCGCCGTGAATCTGCCACTTGTGGTGGCGTGCCCATTGCAGTTCGGCATCTTGAGTCTCTCATGCGCATGGCGGAGGCACATGTGCGTGTGTGGGGTCTCTAGTCACTCATCTCGAATGGCGCGCAGGCAAAGATGTCTCTTCGAGAACATGTTCGAGATGATGACGTTGATGCCGCAATATCAGTCCTCCTCACTTCGTTTATAAATGCACAGAAATTCTCAGTCCGCAAATCCCTGGAACGTGGATTTCGCAAATATCTCACTCGTGCTGGTGATTTATTCCATTTGCTTCTCCATGCTCTCCGCTCTCTTTTGCGAGAAGCTCAAACTTATGCCGCATTGAAGGCCCAGCAACGCGGGACACCTTCTAGTCACATGGTGTTAAAAGTGCTGATTGAAGATTTCGAAGCAAAAGCACGCGAACTAAACTATGCCGGAAATCTGGACGAGTGTCTGGCAGAGTTCAGCTTGTAGTTCTTAAGAAGATCGCACTACTTACATTGATATAGGTTCTATGGCTCTGATATTTTCACTAAGCAGGGCTTTCGGTTTGATGAAAAGCATCTCCACATACTGTGGTTTCCCTCGGGCTAACGATTTCGTTTTGGGTAGTGGCCTTTTACACCATTTTCGAGCATCCAGAGGTCATCACGACCTGTATTCGCTACGCTCACAGGTCATCACGACTTCTAAGCTCGAAACAGGCGCAAAAAAAGTCCAACCGAAAAAAATTCAGCATTGACCTCTAATTGACCTCTAAATTAATTAATTAATCAATTAATTAGTAATCATGCCAGTGATTTCAAAAAAAAATTTATAACCTGAACGAGCAAAGCGGCGAAACCCATACCGTCTCGGCAAAATGAACCATCGATAAAAAAACCGATAGCCTAGTAGTAGTTTTTGTGGTTTCATGAAACAACTCTTAAGTACGGGCGCATTGTGACGAGGCAGGATACTAGTAGTCACACTGGCATCCCCGCTCGCAATGAAGTACGAACTTGTGAACTTCGACTCCGAGCCTGAGTCAGTGCCCTGAAGTTTTCTGATTTGAGGTGGTCCCGATTGCTCACCCGGTTGCTCTAGCACAGAAATCTAATACTCGGGACCTCGCCGCATCAGAAATATGTTCCATCCTCACCCCCATGATCCGGCGGCACCTTGCGATGGAATGCTCGTATTTCATTGTAAAGCATTTTCTGTAGGCAAGCCTTGTTGAGCTTTGTTGCCTCGATATCATCAACCTTAACATGAAAACCGGCATCTTGCTCGAGCTCATACTCACGAAAGTCTTCGACGTACTTATGTTTGAGTGCCCCGCGAAGAGAGATGCGACCTTTTGGGTTGAACACAAGCATGCGCGCAAGAAGATTCAGAGCATCATCATCTTCAACTTTGGGAAATTTTATTTGGAAGTTTTGGGACTTATAATCAGGGAGCTGCAGCATAAAATTCATTGCGTTTTGATTGGAGACAAACCAGAGATCTGCTTTACGTGGGCGGCCCAGTAATTTGACAATGAGCTTCAGTTGGTGAATGTAATCATTTCCAGGAAATATAGGCTGTAAAAGAAGCATTTCACCAAAGATACATCCAATCGACCACATGTCGATTGCCTGGTCGTACGCATGGAAGCCAAGCATGATTTCAGGTGCCCGATACCATCTAGTGACTACATATTCGGTATATTCTTGTGACAAGACTCCATCTACTTCATTATCACTTTTTGTTATCGTATTATCATCGATCGCCCCCTGTTGACCAGTGGTGCCTCGCGCCAAACCAAAATCACATATCTGTAGGTTGCATGTTTGAATATCAATCAGTAAATTTGATGGCTTAAGATCCCGATGGAGTACAGATGAGGAATTTATGTAGTTCATACCAGCAAGTAACTGATAAACAAGATACTGCATTTGCTCGCCGGTGAGTTTTGTCTTGGAATACAAAATTTTCTGTAGGTCAGTTGACATCAGCTCCGTAACAATATATAAATCTTCGAATCCTTCGATATATGGTGGTTCCATGATATCATAAAGTTTAACGACGTTCGGATGATTAAATTGACGCATTAGTCGCACCTCACGCAGCATGCGCTTTGCATCTACCATGTCCTCGAATGCGTTTGCCACCTTTTTTATTGCAACTTTTTTGCCGGTCAAGACCTATGGGCGTTTACGTGAATAGGAATCAGACATGAACTTTTACATCATCTGCGGCAACAACGAATCCATACGCCCCCGACCCGACTTTGTTTAACAGTTTATACCTGGAGAAGAGATTATACGGATGTAAATGGTAATCCAATTAGAAGGCACTGACTGCACTTTGGGTCAACAAACCAATCAGTGCCAGAAAACTGAGGGTGTTGTGGTAAATACGATAGGTGGATTAAAATACACACGTGTACCATTGTTTGGCTAACAACTATCGATATGCAATCACGAAGGCATTTTATCCACCTGTCACGGTTTTCCTGCGTCTCCGAGGCCACTTTAAGCGCGCGGCCTACCATACATTGTAACGTCACATTGTGTTCATACTACCTTTCAAGATTACTTGGAATGCATGCGGCCTGCCAAGGAGCAAGTCGACTTTTGTATCCGAAGTTAGCACAAGTGTTGCTCTGGCGGTGTCACTAAGATGGGTCTTTTCGTCCTTGAAGTATGTCAGTTGCGCTGGTTTTGTTCCGCTCTGACACAAAATAAAATAGCGCTTTTGCCATCTCATCCCACCCTTTTTTTGCAACATCCCCTCGCACTTGATATCTTGTTCAGAGCACAGAGCCATTTCAAGGGCTCGGACAGGATATAAGATTATTACACGCAAAAATACCGTCAAAGCCATATCTTCCCATCCAGCCCCACTAGCCACACTGCCCCACTTTCTAATATCGGAGTCTATACTGTTGTTCCAACACTCACGCCGACACGGGCAGCACCACTGGCAGTAGCCTGAGTGTCTCAGGCTCCGAGTCAGGCTCAGGCCCCCGTCGCAGCCTACCGTGACTAGTAGCCCGGCCTCCTGAGGCCGGGACCGTGACCAGGCAGAATGCATTGCTCGACACCCCGGGCTTGCCCGGGTTCAAGTTATGGCCCGGGCCGGCCCGGGGCCCACAAGGTTCCGCCTACTGACGAAGAGGTTTAAAAGTTAGTAATGATGGTTAAAAGCAACAGAAAGAAAGGAACTTGAAGTCGCGAAGCAATTTGAAATCGTCACCGAGACTCGGATCAAACAATGGAACAAGCCTGAGATCCCATGAACGGTTTAGTACAATCCGGAGTCCTTGCTCTCTAATGAATGACACGGACTCGGAGAACTTGGCCGTTGAAAATGACATCATCCGGGACTTCGTAGTCAAAGTTTCATTACACGAGTCGCTCGGCCGTCAGACCGGGTCCCGTTCGGGGACGCCACCCCCAAAATTGGTCGCGGCAAGCCTGAGATTATTTGACAATAAGTTTTATTAACGAGCTTAGCCCGGGCGAAAACACCTCCGTCGAGGAGCGTGTTATCGTCGAGTTCTGGTTCGATCCAGATATTGATGCAACCGGAGCCTGGATGGCCAGAGACACGGCTATTGGGAGCCGACTTCGGACGGTACACTGGTTCCCTACGGCGCTTGTTCCCTATTTTAGGTCTTCCTTGGTATTCTCATGTAGAATTCTCATGCGCGAGCAGCCAACGGCGCGTGCGGAGTGTTGCGGAAAGCGGAGTGGCGAGAGGCAGAGCTTGCACTCGTTCATGATGCCTACCGCCAGGATCATGCGCCCCGTGCGGAAGAGGTAGCCGAAAAGAAGCGCGATGCGCCGCCCCAGGGTTTTTGGAGCCTTCAGGTTGCCCAAAACTAACTCTCCGCTGGCAAAGTTGGCCCGGCGGTGGGCGTCCCACGAACATGAAGAGGGAAGAGACTTGAAGGTCACCTAGGTGCTGTGACCGTGACGACTTCTAGTACTATAGAACCCTACATCCCAACTCATCCAGACGATCATCAAACTGCCACGGTGCCTCATGGTGTGACCACTAGTGCTGGAAAAATCCGGTTGAAATTGCTAGTGAATTGGAAAATAAATCGGTTGTGGCTAAAGTGCACTACCAGGCCCGGTCTGTAGGGACCGTAGTGCACTTGAGCGTGCAATGAAGGCCAATAGTAGCTGCTAATTCCTCAAGTCCTGATTGTCCCAGCAGTCGCTGAATACATCATATTCGTCAGTGATGAGACAAGAGACGCCTTTAGCCCTGGATTGAAGCGATGAGTGCGTTGCACGTACATCAAAAAAGTATTGCAAATATCAAAAGTAGACTGTCGCAACTCCATCTCGATGGTCAGCAGCGCGAATAGTCTTAGCTGATTAAAACACATGAGAATATCATTAATGACTCTAATGAGGTCTTGTCTAATGCGAATCAACGCAATTGCGTTCGTTGCCTGGGAATAATTTTTTGACAACTCAAATGAGAGATAGCATTGTCTTCTTGACTCCCGCGATTTAGTCAGTATGCAATGCAGCAACATCGAAGAAAATAAGGCACCGATGCGATTCAAGGAAGCACTGCACCAAAAGCAGGTCTCTGACCCAGGGCGCAAATTTATCGAATGGTCCCGAAACAACCTTGAAATTTGAACTCTCAGGGTCATGAGTGTGTGTCGGTACAACCACGAGACCAGCAATACGCTTGCCCCATACTGGAGGGGGAAATTTGATGTTGGTGGTCTAACTTCATTCCTGCGGGAACTGCAGAATGCTGCATGAAAGAGAGTACTCCTTTCAATCCAAAATAGTTTATTCCTCTCGCTGGTACAGGTCCAAATTGAAGGTGCTGATTCTGGGCAAATATTCACATGCTGATGGGGCCGAAAGAATGCCTCGTGCTGTAAAAAGTGCTGATCAGCAACACTTGCATTTCTTTGATTGTTGTAGACTGAATCGAATTTATTCAGTTTGGACAGGTATTCAATGGAGACTGAGAGGTGAAAATGTTCGTTTAATGATTTCACAGCCGTCGCTCGCATTACTAGAGCAGATTCAACAATCCCTGATGTCACATCGGCCACCAGCCAATTGAAACGCTTTGAGTGTATATGATGCTCGAGCACTTGGGATACTTTTATGAGTGGAACGACATCTTTCCGTTGCCGCACGGCGCACTGGTTGAATAGGTACTTGGCCTCCAGCAAATTTAGGAGATCATAATTTCTTGCCTCCGTGCGTCTGATTCGATTCAGGTCGGCGTGAGTCAGCGAGGCGACCGGCGTTAATTCACTGACAATACTTAGTAGTTTAGTGCATATGTGAGATAAGTTCAGCGATAAGGGACAGAGAGTTTCCGAGATTGTCTTGGTTTGGCTTGTGCGCGAGCTTGTTCTCAGATCTAAAAATGACGCCCGTTTGATTTCTTTGTTTGCGGCATTTAACTGATTGCTTATTTTTGCTGCTTTTGGTGGGTGTTTCGAACGATCCCCCATTGTGGAGCGAATGAAAAAACGACCACGATCTCGCCGCGCTTCAACGCCTCCAGCCAAAGCGCAACGCCCGCGGAGCAGCGTCCCCTGAGTTTCCCACAGGTGTGAGGGGGGGTTGTGTCCTTAGTAGGGGCACTAGGGGCCCTGGAGGACGGCTTGCCGCGTTTTTCGCGCGTATTTTTGTACAGAGCCCTGCACCGGGTCGATTACGACCCCGCAGAGGTGGTTTGGGGCTGGGAGCGACCGCCTCTGATTTAAGGGAATTTATTTCGTGACGAAAAATGGCCTCGGGATGGGCAACGGTACACTAAATCGACCCGAGGTGAGCCCTTAGCCCGCGGGATAGCTCCGATGACACCTGGCGACAGCTGGTGCAACTCATACCCGCCGAGGTGGGGATGGTGTGCGTGCGGCCCGGCTGTCGGCTTATCGGCTCGGGGGTTCGTACGGGAACAAGAACTTGCACCATACAGCTCCACAGCTCAACAGAAGCACCCTCGAGGAACACATAGCTTCCCCGCTCCTCGGCGGCGTCGTAGGAGACCATTTCAAGAAATGTGAATTTTGGCCGCTTGTTCGATGGCTTTTGCGGCTCAAGCGCGGAGTCAAAACGCGAGAGGCCCGATCCGGGCACGATTCCGCCGGCTAGAGGGACACATTCGCTCGAACGGGATGGCGGTCACCGACGGTGGGGAGCTCGTAACGGCGGATAACGGGGGCGACAATATTTTGGCTTTCCACGCCATCGCCGCGATTCCCATCAGGAAAGCCTCAACCAACTCGAAAGGTCACCACGCGGTGGTATGAATAGTATCGATGCCTCGGGTACCGCGGTTTCGACCAGGGTGCTGCTACGTGGCTTTCAAGCCTCGACAGAAGCGCCGCACAATCGGCTCCGCTCCGAGCCAGTCTGAACTCCCCATCGTCGGTCGTGTCAATTTTCCTATAGCGCAGGTGTTGGCGTCATCGCTGAAGCATCCCCTGAACACCCCATATCGCGCTTCGAGATCGTAATGATGATAAAACAAGCTGCATGGTTTTG
>CEUV01079883.1_pt1 | contig 10153 bp, 2 predicted proteins | sample 356401 | NCBI WGS metagenome assembly CEUV01 (sample SAMEA2622710, study PRJEB7988) | marine metagenome | isolation source: saline water (ENVO:00002010), including
GGAGTTACAACTCCAATAGTATCATTTAGAGATGATGAAAGTATATCTTTCCAATCACATGCTTGATTGCCTGAACAAATCAATCCAGCCCATATTGGATTTACAACGTCTCTGGTAACAATATCAATATTTGTAGAAGCCAACGGTTTTCCAGTAAGGTCGGAACCTTGTAGAACTACAGAGATCGAACTGTTTGGATACTGTGAAAATCCTACATCGAATGAACCATTTACTAATTGAGTGTTCACTAGCTGCCCATTCTGGAAAATTTTCATTGTGAAAACAGAACTCACATTGCGGTTAGTGTCATCAATAATATCGATTGACAATTCACAAGTTGATTGCATATCATAATGAAGCCCAGTAAACCAAGAACACGATTCATTCACAGAATAGTTTACTTGCGGAATTAGGTAATCTATTGAATAAATTTGATCGATTGTCAATACATTTCCTACATGGTCTGATAAACGCAAATAGATGCTTAATTCAGAACATGATGACAGATTCAAATCTGATAAAAACAGAGTTTCAGTGATCTGCAAAGAATAAGTAAATTGGCCATTGGTACAATTTACGAAAATATTACTTGACAACGTCTCATTAATCTCTGAATTGGTGTAATTATCCAACCTTATTTCTCCTTGGTATGAAACTATACCCTGTGGCAATATTTGATTGGTAAATTCTGAATAAGGATTCATGAAAACTTCAGGTGCTTTGTCATCTATTCTGAATAATTCAGAAATTGATTTACTATTTCCTATTTTATCCAAAACGCTAACACTAATTCTAACGTTAGAATCGAGATCAGGAATCAGGAGAGAAACATTACCGTGATTTGTGAAGCTATGACTCTGAAGGATGGCTGAATTAGTTAAATCCTCAACCTGTACTTCAATTAAGCAATTCATACCAGTATCGTCGAGGCATGATACCAAAAATTCAGAGTCAGAACGTGACAACTTTTCATCAAATGAGATGGAGTTATTCACAGGTTCAATCACAATTTGAGGGGACAAATCATCGAAATGTATCTCGAAACTTGTGGAATTTTTGTTATTTACATTATCAACTATTACCAGTGACAGATTTGTAGAGATTGGAGGAAGAGCAATCCAAGAACTGTTAGCCGATTTGGTCCAATAGATTGTATTTTGATTGTCCAGCCAATACACTTCTCTGACTCCTGATAAATCATCTCCACAATCAAAAATCGAATTTACAGTACTCGATAGAATTAGTTCAGTTGAATTCTGAACAACTCCTAAATTCGGGGTACACGAAGGTTCAATTCCATCATACTCAAATCTAATCGTTTGATTATTGATATTACCTAATTCATCAGAAAATGTGAATTCTACCGGTACTATTGAACCTGTATTTTGTGTAGCAAATTCAAATGTGTTAGTGATGTTTGTCTCATAGCATGATATGCTTATTGTAGCATTACATTGTATGGTCACAGGAACATTGTGAGTAACATGCAATTGAATTGCTAATGTACCATTGTGATAAATTGAATTGTTTGTGATTAAGACATTAGTCACATCACTTGCTACTTTTGATATGCTTGCATTTTGGATAGAATATATCTTGGCTATATTGTAAAATGCAAAGGATTCGTGACCCACGCAATCGATTGCAACTAACTTTATCCAGGTTGCATTTATTGGTAGAGAGATATTTGTTGAAGTAGAAATAGACGAATTTCCATTGTCCCATTGGTAGTATCCGGCATTGATACAGCGGTCATCAATTAGATTGACTGAAATTTTTGGATCGAAGTTACCAGCATAAATTGTAGAACCATCAATAACGGTGTTACTTCGATTAGCAACAACCACTGTCGGACTCAAATTGTCTACTGTGAAATTCACTGTAAGGTTTGTGAAAATCCTGACATTATTCATTACACTGACAGTTAATGTTCCACTACCATTCGTTATATTGATAGGAATTTGACCACCATAATTGTTAGACGGGTTACAATTTTGAACTGATATACAATACAAGATAGAATGTATTCCAGACTGGCCATCCGATGAATTAACAGTGAAATTTGCGAATCCTGATTTAATGAAGCCATATTGGCTATTATCTGGCCAAACAATGCTAGCTAAAGGATTGGAAGAGTCTAATGTGACATTAACATTTGAAGATATATTGTTGCCAAAGATGTCATTAACTTCGCAAGAAATTACGCCATTGCTTGTAAGGTTTGTAATTGAATCAGTTGAGATTTGGCCGCCAGTACCGCTCCAGGACAGAGCTATCGATTCTAGTATAGTTCCCGCTCCTGCAGAACATGTAAAATCAGAATGGGCACTAATCCAATGATAATTTGAATCTGGTTGAGTATAATCTGTAACCCATACAGGTGATTCAAGATCACCGTGATAAATTAGATTCCATGAATTCTCTAAATCATTACCTAGATTATCCCGAGTATAGACCTTCAGCAATATTGGAAGATTCTTGCCTCCCAAGATTGAGCATGAACTATTTTGCAAAATTTCAGTTAACGTTCCATTGGTTGTAAATACACCATTTGTCGGAATCCAACTATTCACACAATTGTAAGAACCTGAAGAAACATTGATTTCAACAAAGGAAATTGTAGAGATGTTTTCTGTAACATTGAGGTACAAAATCGAATCAGTTCCAAAGTTGTTTGATGAATAGAAGTCGCTATCAATTGTAGACATTGGGCCCTCATTGTCTAGTGTAATGGTCCATGAATTCGACGAACTGAGACCCAATAAATTTGTGACATTAATGATTAATGTTGCATTTCCTAAACCGAAAGGAACTTGGAACCAACCTCCATTATCTTGAACTTGATTTCCATTCCATCGAATATCTGTTGTTGTTTCAAAGAGAGATTGTATTGAGAATGATTGATTGGTACCAGATTTTAGAATATTTGGAATAGAGGAATTGATATTGGGTAGTGTGGTATGGTGAACCATCGATAAAGTCGTTATGAGATTATTACCTGCATAGTCGGTGGAATTAATCACCATGACATAATTTCCTTGACTTCTAGAATATGAGTATCTGAAACTGCTTTCTATCAAGCAAGATGTCGATTCAGCTACTGAATAATTCAAACCAATCTTAACACAATGTTCTGCTAAATCGCCAGGCTTTTGAAGACTAATCAAAGAATGATTACTTGTATTGTAACCATAAATATTCGATGATTGATTAGAAATTGTCAAACTCGGAGATACATTATCTGGTACAACAAACATTGAATCTGAAGCATAAATTCCAGAGTTGGATTGAACTTCAACTACAATTTGGACACTGGTTTGATTCCAAATCCAGCCAGGATAATCTGTTGAAGACAACTGATATGAAGTCAGATTACTAGCGATTAATGTCGATTGGCCAGAAGTTGAATTCATCCAAATATTGCTCATCAAAACTCCTGTGGTTTCTATTATTCCAATCGAAATTTCGGTAGATGGTCCTAAGTATCCTGGATGAGAATTATTTAATGAAATATCTGGAGGGGTTATGTCTCTGATAATAGAAGCATTCAGGCTTGATCCTTGATTGCCTAATTTATCGTAACCTGAAATAGATAACCAAGCGCTTGATTCTGTTGAAGGTGGTAGGATAACATCGCTAAGAGAATTACTCTGAATTGTTGAACCGTTATTCCAAGACCATACATAATGCGAAATTTCTACTCCAGAATATGAAGATGATAAGTCGATCAATGAGCCGTTTGAAACGGTTGGATTTGAATCTAGAGAAACTGTTGGACCGATCAAATCGATTGACATCAGATTGGAATATGTTGTATTGGAGAATGATGTCCCTTCTTTTAGCACCTTAAGTTGTATTCTCAAATTTTTGCTATCATTACCATTACCAACATTTAGTGTAAATGATTCGGAATTCTCAGTAATCCAACTGCCTGCAGTTCCATTGATGATATATCTGTATTCATGATAAACATCTGAACGTGAATTCGAAATTGTTACTGTAGCTTGGTCTGTAACGAAATATGTTGAATTTTGTTGAATTCCAGAAACAGAAATTGCACTTGGCATCAGATACGGCAGCCATTCAAGACTCCTAGTATCTGTTTGTTCATTTCCAGCCTCATCTATACATGTTAATTCAAAATCAATCAGCCCATTAGCTCCTAAATTCGATATGGTTCCATACCTTAATGAAATATTACCCGATGAATTGGTTTCAAACAACAAATTACTATTCGAGAAAATCTTTAGATTTTGATTTTCAACAAGGACGTTATCATTACAAGTACTGTTGTACCAATTTGTGGGAACAATAACTCCGGACATAGCTTGGTCAGATACTGAGACTGATGGCGTGGTATCATCTCTTCTAATTGTAAATTGGACTGAGTCGCCCGTATTACCAACTTGGTCCGTAGATTTGCAATAAATTGTTGACCATTCCTCGGAGTTAATCATTGATTGAACCGAAATAATAGTTTGATTACTGGTGAAAGATATGACGGAATTGGAGTTATTACATACTGTTTTGAAAATGTTTGATGCAGAATCAACTCCTCTAGAGACTGTAATTGTAGAACTTCCTTGCAATAAATATGATTGATTTTGATATTGATGTCCACCGGATATGGAATATGATGGAACTGTTGGTGGTGAATTGTCAACATACAGCAATACTGTTGAATTTGAACACCTACTCAGTATATCACAAATTGTGGAATTTATCCACAGCTGTCCTTCTGAGAGATTATTGTAAGATTGTTGAGAAGAAGATTGATTCACACTTCCATCATACAAAAATGTCGACGAGGAGGAGTGCTTTACACTCATACTGACGTTAATTCCTGTCATCCATCCGGAAGAAGGAGTCACAGTAAATGTGAGATTGCCATCGATATATGAGCCGCTATTTTCTGAATTGACTGTTGTAGAAATAGTTGGCAAATTATGAAGATACTGGTAACTTGATGATGATTGATTTTTGCTATTGCCAACCTGGTCGGTTGCAATTGAATAGAACGTAATTGTCCCACTACTTGTTGTGTTTAGGAGAGAAGAAATTGAAACTCCCGTAGTTGGCCCTGAAATTGTAATGGATTTCCAGAATGAATTGCTACCATTGTTGAAGAACACACTGATCTTATTCATATTACAGCCATTCGTATCTGTACAAGATACATTGAAGCTAGAGTTCGAAGAAAACAAACTACCGGAAGTCATACTGTATGAAATTGCAGGTTTAATCAAGTCAACATTTCCATTAATCCATTCGTAGTCCCCCTGATTTCCTAATAGATCAACTACAGAACAGCCCAATTCGAAGGACACCTGTGAGCCAGAGTTTGAAGTAGGAGTCAAGACAGAGTTAAAATTCGCATTAAACCATGTAGAATTATCCCAAGTACAATTAGCATGGGAATAACCTACTCCTCCCACATCATCTTGCATTGATGATAACGAGATATATCCAGAGGAACCTAAAATTGGATTTCCTGATTGGTTTATTGCTGCCCCTTGTACAGAATAGTTAGGAAGAGTGCCAACTGAGTTGTCAACAGTGAATGACCAGGTTTGAGATTGATTTCGCATAAAAATGTCATAGGAAGTAACATTGAGCCAAATAATGCCACTTGCCAGAGCTCGATCCTGCCCGTAACTTATCTCGGTATACGATGAAATATTTCCAGAATCTAACTGGGTACCATTACTATGCTCGAATGTATAAGTCGCCCACCCATTTGAATTGCCAGTTGAAGGAGGCGTCAATCCAATAGCGAAATCTTCACCGCCCTGCACATATGTCCCATGATTTTGCCCGATTAGGCTTACAGTGGAAAGTGGTTGTGTAGTATTTAGATACCAGAAATGACCCACAAGATGATTTTCATTACCTAAATTGTCGATAGTATACAGGTTGACTGTTATTGTTCCGTCTGTCAATCCTGACTTTATTGAGTTGATACTAGAACTCCAGTTTGAAGATAAAATTTGTATAGAATCGGACCAAGAACTGGAGCCATTCGACCAAGATAGATTCAACAGAGATGATTGAACGCCCAATTGGTCCTCTGTAATCACTGAGATTTGCGACCCAGGATAAATATGAGCGCTGGAACTTGGAGAGACGGACTGTGAAGGGAGAATCCTATCGGAACTAGAATTGAATTGTACCGAGGGCCCCTCATTGCCCAAGATATCTACATTTTTACATGTCAATGTATGATTTTCATGAACGCCGGAGGCTGTATTTGGCATTACCCTATCGCTAGCACCTACATTGAACCAAGTCGACTCGTCCCAGCTACATGTTGCCGTATTTGCACCGACGCCATTAGAATCATCGGAGATACTGGTAAGCATGAAAACACTTCCAACTCCAATCCAAGTTACATTAGATGAGGTGAGATTCAATCCATCAATCGAAATTATTGGAGATTGATTATTTGATGAATCGACATAATATGTCCAATTTTGAGATTGAGACTTACCGAGAGAATCCGTGGTAAGCACATCTAGTGTAAGATTGCCTTCCAACAATCCAGAAGGATTGAGAGTTGTTGTTGAAGTAATATCTCCTGTATCAACCACACTTCCACTGGAATCTGTCAAAGTGTAATTTGTAGTAAGGCCAACCCAACCTCCAGATGGAAGAGAGAGAGTAAATCCAGTGGAATCGTTGGTTACAAATTGACCATGATAGTCTCCAGATAATGACACAGTGATGAAGGGTTTTGACGTGTTCAAGGTCCAAACTGTACCTAAAATAGATTGTGAGTTTCCAACATTATCCATAACCAATAGGTTTGCTGTTACCGTACCATCGCCTAACCCAGAAAACAATTGAGATAGGGGCGCAGAATAATTTGAATTGCCAAGAGAAACGTTCGAGTAAAAATTCGAATTACCATTAGTCCAAACCATTGATAGATTTGAAGAATAAATGCCGCTAGAATCTGAAACATTCACAGTAATCGTGGAATTAGGTCCGATGGTACTACTCGAACTTGGCTGCAATGAAATCGTTGGAGATTGGAGATCAACGCTACCATTCTTCCATGTGACCGGCCCCTCATTACCTAGCATGTCTACACTTCTACAAGCGAATTCAAAGGATTGTATTGTACCGGTATTGGCGGAAGGAGCGTACGAAGAATTTGTTTGAACTTGGAACCAGTCGACACCATTCCAACTACAACTTGCATGGCTGCCCCCTACTCCTGATGAATCATCAGAAGGTAGCCCGGGTACTAGCCTACCAGTTGGACCCAGTGTAGGATTTGTAGCCGCTAAATAATCACCAGTAACAGATATCAAAATTTGATGACTATTTGATGAATCAACAACGAATGTCCAATTGTAAACAGAATAGTTTGTAAGATTATCAGTAGTATTAATCTCAATTCTGATTGAATCCTGATGAGAGAATTCTTTGTTGATTGTTATCTGTGACGAGGTGTAACCGGAACTATCGGATATATTGTTCACGAATAATTCCCATGAAGCATTCGCTTGATATCCAACGGGAGTTAAGGAAAAGGATGCATTTTCAGTAATGGCATTACCATAACGATCAGATAACACTGAAATTACTGAATACGGCAAAGAGCCGTTTGTGTTAACCCATGATGTTGTTGAATAATTCATATTTCCAATCACATCTGTCGCTTTAACTTGAGCCCTTATGATACTTCCATTCAAAGTAGAAGGTACTGAAATCGATGCATTTTGTGAGTTAATCCACCCAAAATTTTGGCCATCGAATGTTTCCCATCGATATTGCATGCTGGCAATATTACAATTGTCACTAGAACTGATTGTCAAAATGCTAGAGTTGAGACTATGTTGAATAGTTGGTAAAATTGAATCTACCGTAACGTTCCATGATTGGTTTGAACTGAATAATCCAACAGCATCTGAAGCCCTCAGAATAATATCGCCAGAAAAATTGCTCGGAACACCAATTGAATTTGAAACCTGATTCCAAGAATTGGCATCCCATCTTTCTACATGAGAGTTTGAATGAACGTCAGATGATTGAATGTTAAGTCCCCAATCTGCAGAAATACAATCTGAAACCGAATTTTGAGCTCTCACTCCAATTTCATTATACGATAAAGTGGGAATTGAATCATCTAGAATAACGTTGTAAGTCTGGTTTAATTCATTATCCACATTGTCTTTGCAGACCACAGTTACTGCAAACGTGTTATTTCCATTGATTGAATTAGGAAGATTGCTGAGTGACAATGTACTGCTGTTACTATGGATTTGATGAGAACCTATTGAAGCACTCAAGTTTGCAACACCTGAAATTGAATCAGCACAGGAAAATGTTAGGGGTGTTAGGTTTGAAGTTACATAGACTGACTGATTTTGATTATATCTTAGTGCTGAAGAGTTGTTTGAACTAATTGTAAGTGTAGGTAAATCTGCATCGACAATCAAATTCAGTGATTTCCAGGATTCTAAACCGGTAGTAGAATTTGAACGGTAATTTATGGTCATGTTTGTGCTATGATTTGCCCACACAGTTGCAGCAGCAGTGTAATTGGTGATACCCGATGATTGGCTGCCTTCTACGATTTCATATTCTGAATTTATGAAAGTACTATTGTTATTACCCAATGTATGATATAAAGTAAACTCTGGATTTGCAGAAACATATACTGAGCTACCATCCGATAATCCTCCGTTATACGAAGTTGTAATCGATATAGCAGTGCTTGGTGGATTATTTGAGGCACTGACTACTCCAATCAAAGTCCAACTTGTAAGCAAGAGTTGAATTACAAGTAAAAATGCAATTTTTCTGCTCTTCAAAAAATCACCTACCAAGAATCAGGGTCAGATTGACCTTTTCTGCAATCGCAGCAGACTGAATCAATGCCAAAACTAGAAGTTTTAATAATATTAGATTTAACTGTCGTTCTAAACTTTGTTCGCTGAGGAAACAAAATCTTTGATAGTATGCAAACCGAAGATTTAGAATTATCCAAACTACTAATCCGAATAATAACCCTTGTGCTATGATTTTTGGCATCCCTGATAAGTAATGAATTAAAGACGGATCTAATGAAGAAGAAATAGCGAAAGTGAAAATTACAAAGTATCCCAAAATACTCACTAATGCAATAGAATTCTGATCCAATAAGCATCCAAGTAGAGGGTCAAAGATTCTTATCAAAGATAAAAATCCAAGCACTAAAATTATCCAACCTTCAAATCCTATATCACCCTCAACTAACAATCCCAAATAACAAACTATTGAAAAGCTGAGAATCCATGGTAAGAAAGAAATTATTCTAGCGTTGTCGCCGAAATTGTCGTAAAATCTTCTCGTAAATTGTATGTTTTCATTCTTGAATTTGTATTGAATGACATAAGCTTCCTGAATCCATAGTGATGCGCAGATGATTATCGATGTCATTACAGACATCGAGAGATCAAACTTTGTAGCAATCAATGGAGAAATTGCAGCAGCCGAGACTGCAAAAATCAATAATCTCAACTGAGTCACGCAACTCTGTAAGGTTGGTAACATATCACGATTTCTACTGCCAAATAGAAAAAGAATAATTGTATTCGATAACTGCCAAAGGTTATGTTTGAGGAATTTTTTACTGAAATATTAGTTTTGAATTTCATTTTGATAATTGCTGTCGTCTATCTAATTCGCAAATTAATCGATATGAATTCAGAATTTAATCGATTTAAAACTCAAAAAGATAATGATATTCTTGAGGCGAGAAAGGATTCAAACAAGAAGCAGAGAGCGACTATCAAAGGTCAGATTACTGAGACAATCGCACCGTGGTCGATGACCGTAGTAGATAGCGTTAGTGAACTAAATTTCCTTGGCAACCCAATTGATTTTATCGGATTCAAAGGCTTAGATGGAAATGATGACATCGATATCAAATTTATTGAGGTTAAATCTGGCAAATCGAACCTTAGCACAAAACAAAGACGAATCAGAGATGCGGTCAAGGCAAAAAGGATCGAATGGGTAGAAGTAAGAATCTCAGAAATTCAGATCGAAGAAAAAATAATCTCAGGATAAACAACCAGCTCCACATTTATTGTGGAGACTGATCCAAATTCTAAGATTATCACTCAGCACCGAAGAACTGTCTCAGCATTGGATGCATTTCCAT
>CEUV01040398.1_pt1 | contig 10135 bp, 13 predicted proteins | sample 356401 | NCBI WGS metagenome assembly CEUV01 (sample SAMEA2622710, study PRJEB7988) | marine metagenome | isolation source: saline water (ENVO:00002010), including
GCGTCTTCGAGGTGTGTGATGAGTAGATCTTTGTATGCTATCGGTTCTTTGATCGCACCATTCTCGTAGTATAAGGTATCCGCCAAGTGGACGTAACAATTTTCGCCGAATCCCCCATCACCCGGTTTCTTCAAAACGAAAAAACTCCCATCGTCCAAGTTGATTGGGGCACGCATTGTGATTCTATGCGAGTCCGGGATTATGCCACAGAGAATTGTATTCTTTTTCGCGCGAGCCTTGATTTCTTTTATCGTGCTCGTGAACAGCTCTTTCGTTTCGAATATATAGTGTAGCGAAAAATTGAAACATATGACATCGAATTTACGGTGAGGCGTCGAGTGGATATCACCGTGGTAGAAATTCACCCGTATCTTCATGTTCTTTGCGCGCCTTTTCGCCTCCGCCAGCGACTGTTCACACGGGTCACACATATTGATTCCCGCGACATTACACCCCCTCCATTTTTGTAAATCACCGCCTCTTCCGCATCCTACGTCTAATATATGGGACCCGGCGTTTGTTACGCTCTCTATAAGCTCTCTCTTGAATACATTATGGCGTTTGCGGAGCTCCATTTGATAAATACTGGCGCCTCCTCTCTAAGCCTCCTCATAACTCGCCGCAGCGCACAGCACAATGGCCGAAGAAGACTTTGAGATAGTCGCCGCGAAAAACGACGCGGCTCGAAAACGTCTGTTTCAGGTGGCGCTTGAACGATGCAATACGCCGACGAACGGGAGGAAATGGTGGAGGGTGTTGCTGCACCAGATCGTGCAATCTCCTCGCGAGTGTCTAAACTTATCGGCGGGTGTTGACATGCTCACACCGGAATCGAAGCGAGCGTTGTTTCAGGCGTGTTTGGACATACAAATTTCGGACAAATGGGCCCCAAATACGTTCAATCCCGCGTGCGATCCCGAAAACATGCACGAGATGGCCGAAATCCGAGTCGAGGGTGTTAGTGAGCGGATCTATATGAAAATTGATTACATCAAAAGCTACTCGGAAGAGTACTATCCAGATGATCTTTGCTCGGACGATATCGTGCGATGTTTCACTCTTTGTTTCATGAGTGAGTATTAAACGACACCTAATAGCACGTTTTCCCTTTGTAATGGTATGTTTCCCCCCCAATTGTACAGGTACATGTTTATTTTTCCAGAACCTTCGAGAAACTTGTTTTTAGTCAAATCCGCGTCCTTGATTCCAAAATTCAACACAGTCAGCACGTCGAATCCCAAGTTTTTCGCGAAAATGACGGCGTGTCTCGGATCTCCGACGATTCTCTGCGCGAAACACTGCTTAATGACTCCAGCTTTCGTCACTGAGTTGAGCTCGTAAAGCGATACGAGTGCGTCTTCGTCGTCCGCGATGAACGTGCGTGCCGTTTTTAGGAGCTTTTCGCGGACGTACGTCTCGTCGGATTCGATGTAAGCCTCGTACGTCGATTCTTGTGCTCGCAAAATTTCGAGGATGCGTGGCACGTCATTTTCACTAGCCTCGCGCAAATGTGATGAGCCGCGCACGTCGTGGTACTTTGATTTCGGGTCGTTCGTTTCGAGAAACCCACACTCGATGAGCTTCGGTGGATTCAAGAGTCGGTGAAAATACGTGGCCGTACACGCGATACCCGGTAGCGTCGCGCTCGCCGTGTAGATCGCCTGTTCAATTCCACGCAAAACCGCGCGTCGCGTGATTTCTTGAATGAGTAGAGGTGCGAGACCCTTGTCCCTGTGTTTCGCGTGAAGACAGAGAAAATTTATGAAAACGATTCGCTCGGTCGCACCCTTGACGTGGGCGGTACCCGGCGTCGCCGAGATGAAGCCGATGAGTTTGCCCTTCTTTCTCAACGCCACGTTGAACTCGTCGTCCTCATGCAACTGCCAATCAAGGAATCGCGCGGTGTACTCGAGATAGGACGTTTCGTCGCTGAGATAGTGATTGCACAGTAGATTACGCAAATCTACTGTACTACACGTCGACCATTCGTACGTGTCGTCCGGTAACTGGGTTTGCGCGTCGCTCTTTATGAGCTTTTTCTTTGTATGAGTGGGTTGATTCTCCCAGAATCCCATCCCATGTGGTGATTAGATATATGGTCACCTCTTTAATACGCTTAAAGAGGAGCCGTCATACACCAATACAAAGGACGACGACATGTCTCTCACCGCCGACACTATTTTACCGCCGGGCCAACTCTTCGCGTGCGTTTCCATCGTGGGACCAGAAGGATGCAATCAAAAGTGCGATAAGTTTGGGCTCAAGATCCGAGGGTGCTTTGCCACTCAGGAAGAAGCCGCGAACTGGGCGAAGAAGCTTCAAGCCGATGACGCGACGTTCGACGTATGGGTCATGAGCATGGGTCAATGGGTTCTCATTCCACCGGACCCGGCTCAGTGCGAAGACACCCATTACGCCAACGAGAAATTGGAGGAACTTATGAGCGGCTACCGCGCGAACCAACGCGAGGCTGCGAAGATGTTCGAGGAACGCAAACGCGACATGATCGAAAACCCCGACGGAAACTACATCAAACCGGGCGACGAAAACTCCAAGTTTTACAACAAACCGGACGTGCCTCCGATTTCGCACCCGGCCGAGATCCTCGAACGTTTGAAGAAGGAAAAGCCGGACGCCGACATGGAAGAGCTCGTCAAGGAGGCCGACCGTCTCGTTCAAGAGGAAATCGAAGAACGTCGTAAGAAGGAAGAAGAATAATTAATCTCAGTTACATGTAATGACCATACTCAGTATCGTTCTCAATATCATAACCATCGCCATAGTCGTCTCCGCGCTCTTCTTCCAGGGCCACAACTTAGAAGGTGACATTCGCAAATACAAGCCCTTCGATAGACTGTTCGCGACAAAAGTGTTCAACGACAACGAATACGACCCTCTCGTGACGGGTCGTGCGTATTTTGCCGAGGAAAAGACGGGTAACCTCGGCAAATTTACGGGAAATACTATAACCGCGCGGGAGGAGAATTGGGACGATGATGTGGGCCACATTCAAAAGGTTAATTAAAAATTACTGTTTGAGAATTATTGGCTGCATAGTGAGTTTCGATACGACGAACCCGAACAGAAAAGCTGCAAAACACAACATGACCGTTGACTGATCGACGGACGTGAGGTCGAGCGTTGTCTTCTTTGGCGGTTCCGTGGCGTAGAGTGTGTCTATGTATTGAGGTTGTTGTTGGTGGTAGTATTCCTCGGGGACTGCTTGTTGTTCTTGCGCCACCGCCGCCGGGGCATTGGCATTGTCTATAGGCGCCGCGTCGATATCATCGGGCGAGTATTGGAGTGGTCCTGTTCCCAAGTCGGTTTCCATGTATTACAAAGACGCGTTTCTTTTTTAAGCTTCAAAAAGTTATGCTTCGTCGTCCGATACGTCATCGTAGTCGTCGTCTTCACCATCACTCGTCTCATACTCTTCTTCTTCTTCATAATATTCCGAATCAGACTCCTCCTCTTCATCTGAATCCGCGACGAACCCGCGCAAGTTTCCGTTTTCGTCCGCGTCCTCATCGATCGTTATCGCGCGTGGATTTTGATCATCGCTATCGCTGTCGTACATTTCGTCGTCCGTGGCGATATCGCTCCCGTCGTCATCGTCGGAGTCGTACTCGTGCGACGCGTAATCGTCCAAAAGATTTTCACAATCCGGTACGTAGACGGCACTTGGTCGTTTGATGAGTCGTCCACTGCGCGTCTTGATGGTCGCCATGCCTGTCTATTCATGCATGGAGCCTTTTGTTTAAGTACCTTCCTTGAAACGCGATTCTCTTTTTCAAAGAATGTTCAAAAAGCATGATTTCATATTCATAGCCTATTTTTTCACACAAAGCGTCAATCTCGTCACTCACTTGGTAATTATTAAAGAGTGCGAGATTCTGGAGCGCGTCTATGGCATAATAGAGATGGGCCGCCGCGCGGCGAGGGTCATCGTGCGCGAGCAGTTCACACCGTCGAAGCTGTGACAAAAACGTTTTGAAATCGTCCGGTCCAATGCCGCTATACTTGTGAGCCTCCTTTTTCAACGCTTGTGCGTTTCCTAACTGTGATTTTGATTGACGCAGCGCGAAAATCAAAATACCAGTGGCCAAGACGAACGCCGTTGACATTCTAAAGTAAGGGTCTATTTTTTCTGACGGAGTTTATCGAAAAGATTATCGGTCATTTCCCGTGAAAACTTGGTTTTGCAATCGCACAGACGCGTCATGAACCCCTTTTTGTTGATCTCATAGGATACACACTTGTCGTGCTCCTGACCCGGCGCGAGACCTGGACACGTTTTCGTGCTCGTAGTGACCACTATTTTCTGTCCCTTGGTTCGGGTAACTCGCAGCACGCTCACAGTAGTGTGTTTCATGCCCCATTTTCCTTTGATGAATTGCTCCACCTCACCCTTCAGTGCGTCGAGTCCTTCTCGATCGCTCTTCCTCTTCTCGCTCACGCTCGCCTCTCGTTCTCCGGTGCTATGGTTGATCGCTACGGGTTGACGTATGGTCGCTGCTTTCTTTCCCTTCGAGTTTGGAAACAATATCTCCTGAAGAGGTTCGGGAACGCTGTATCTCTTGCCAATAAAGTCTTTGCAAAAGCCAAAACGACGTTCGGCTAGAATTTCACACCTACAAAAACACTTTTGCGCGGCCCACTCACCCGCGACAAAAAACCAGACGTGATTGCTGCCGTGGTCGCGTCTTATGTTTTCGCAATATTGAGACGTTGTCGAAACGACGAGCGTTCCGTTTTCCTGTCTGTACATCCGCGTGATACGAGCAGCGCCTTGCCCTTCCATGGTTGTCTGAATGAACTGTTCGAGCGCCGCTCGCGCGTTCTCGTCGTTCACCTCGTTTTTCGTCTGCTCCTTCGTAAAGCTCCCCTCTTCTTTCACCACGCGAGTCGGACTGTCTATGGACACGTGAATTTCGCTGTCCGTGCGCACGGTGGCCATTTTCAAATACTCCAGCGTAATCTCTTGACTCTTCACGGGCAATAGCGCGGAGAGTGGTTTGTACGTGTGATAATAAATCGGGACGTACGGCTCCTCTATTTTGCGCCCGGTACCGTCGCACGCCATGCACGACTCCTTTTTCCCCATACACACCGGACACTTGGCCTTCTTATAACTCCACGGTAACCGAAACCCCGACCCTTTGCTCTTTTTGATGGGGCAGCCGTACACCGCGCGATCTATGATCTGATCCCAATTGTAGGACGACGGTTTCATGGTATAGAGTGCGCAGAGTATGTGCTCTCGGAGGTTGACGGCGGACATTTGATCCACGACGAGACCCGGAAAGTTCAGATGAATTCCGTACTTGGTCTTTCCATTGCCGGCGTCTTTGGGAGGAGACGCGCTCACGAGACATTCGCGCCCCCCGTGGTTCCGCACTTTGTTGCATATGATCTTGACGATTTCTTCGACCTCACTCATAAGCAAAGCTTCCGTGGTCTTGTAATCAAAGTCAACAAAGAAGTTGAAACACGGTCGTGACTTTTGCTCGACGACAAAGATGCGCTCGCCGCTCTTCACCGCGCGAACGTACTCCTCTTGAAACGAAAGCAATTTATCAGATGTGATCGAAAGGCACCCGCCGTCCATTAATACATGTGATAGATTACGTCCTCCGTGGTCGAGTTTGTTCGCGGCGCACCACTTGCGAAACATCCCACCTACTCTTCGAAGCGAAAATTTCCTCGAAGCCAGTGGTGCGGAGTGACGTCTGGCGTTTCGGGGATCGGTCGCGACGCGAGATCTTTTTTAATCATGAGGAGCTCGTAAACGGTTTTTGATTCGACCTCTTTTGCGTATTGTACGCCATCGTGGCCTAATTTATTCGCGAGCTCAGTTATTTGCATTAAAATGAATGATTTACTCTTAACCATCACTTGTTAAAGTTAAACGGTTTTCTTTTTTCGGGCTCAGTACGCAGCGCATCGTAGAACGATGGGTTTCGTATGACATTGTTTACTATGAGACTCCATTTCGAGGCGTGCGCGTTGAATTCCTGTAGACTTTCAAACGCTAAGATGTCATTCTCATCAAATACCCGCTTGATTGGTTGTTTATTGAGTTTCCTGAGCTGGTACCTCGCGCACTCATCTGAAAACTGCTTGACGATTCGTTCCCTGTGATTAGCGTCGTAATCGACAAAGAATACAAACACGGTATATATGAGTTCACATCCATCCTCCTGGATTGAAAATTTGAAATCACTGTATTGACCCTCTTTTAGGTCTATCACGCCTCTCGTCTCCTCGAGTAACTCGCGGAGCGCCGTGCGCAGCGGGTTGGAGATTTCTCGCTTGCGGCACCCTCCTGTGACAAATAGCCACTCCTGGTGCCTTCGATCTCGCGCTGTCAAAAATATGTAACCATTGGCCGTCGAGACGACGGGAATGGCGATTGCTTTATGTTTCGTCGTACTGCTCATGGGTGGTTCGCATGAGCGTTCCTATTATAAAATCACTTAATTTTCCTCGGCATTTTCGGCGCCGGTTGTCTCGACCTCTTCTTCTTCCATCTCGCGCGGGTCCATCGGCTGGGGCGGTGAGCTGAGAATATCCATCATTTGCATGCTGACGCCCTTAAGAGAAGAGACGTCTTGCCTTTGCTTGTTCATTTCAGTGAACAGGTAAATCGTGGTGAGAATGCAGACGGCAACGGCTATCATGGTGAGCGTGTCTTTTTCGAAATTGAACATGACGCGCTGGTGTAGTGATATAGCTCGCGATCTCTTTAAGCATGATATATCGCACCCATATTCGCCTTGGTGTCTTTCGGACACGCGTAGTCCGTGCCTAATTGGATGGCTTCTGCGTGCTTATGTTTACAGTTCTTGCCTTGCACTGCTTCTGTCGATTGTTTTGGTGGTGTCGGCTGACCCATGAAATGCTCAAGCATGCGCGACTTTGGGTCGTATGTGAGCACGAAAACGACGGCTATCAAGGCAACAATTGTCCAGATGTTGTTTACCGGTAACATGGTATATATTAGTTACAAATTTTTTAATATTACGAGGCGAAGGCTAACGCGCCCATGCCCTGGGATACTTTGAAGATGTTATACGAGACCGCGTAAATGTCATCGTTGGAGAGGTCCGTTTCGGAAACGATGCGCGCGGAGTCGAGCCGGCTCCAGTTTACGGACCCTGTCGGTTGACTCTTGGAAGATTCGAGGCAGAACGGAATGAGGAGCAACTGGTTTTCGTCACTGTCCACGTTGGCAAACGGCATGTGGTAGTAGAGCGGAACGAGCGAAAAGTTCGGCAGCGCCAATTTCGCTTCGGAGACATCCGTGCCGTTCATTTGCAGCTTCAAACGGTTCGTGGTACCGAGAAGCGACGCGCCGGACGTGTTCGCGGCCGCGAGCAGTTTGACGGGATGATTAAACGTGAGCTCGTGCATTTTCGATTGCGACGCGATGCTCTTTTGCGTTTGTGTGATGACGTACTCGATGGGCTTCGCCGTGAACGCCGAGCGCTCGTCCGTATCGAGATACAGATAGGACGCATACACCTCCCATTTCAAGTCGTTGTTCGCCGCTTGCGGACCCCACGTGATTCGGAGTTCGACGTCATGATGACTGAGCGCGACGAGCGGGAGCGCGGAGGACCAGTTTTCACAGAACCAGAATCGCAGCGGGAAGAAGGTGTTCTGGCCAGAAATACCGGACGCCTTGCTCTTGGAATAGTTGTTGGCAAAAATCTTCGGAGCGATGTGTTGAATGAAATGGGAATCCATTTCATCAATGACTTGCCCCCCCACTAGAATTTCACACTTGGAAATCAGAGTGGACCAGTCGGTGATGCCGGTCTTGCGCGTCCACGTCCCAGATCCATCGATCGGGGTGAGGTACACGTAGGATAAAAGATCACCCTTTCGTTCGAAACGCACCGTGCTGAGACCGCCGTTTTGAACGTTTCCTTGAATCGTTTGGCGATCCGTGGTTTGCGCAAAGTTGGTGTGCTTGCGCGCGACGGACTTGAAGAAACTCACGTCCGGGTTTCCGGACAAGTACTCATCCTGGCTGCCTCGCGCAATTAACATAGTGATACCGCCACTCGACATGGTGGTTGTTTGGTTATGCTTTGTACTGAGATAAAAATTCTCTTCTTTAAGCCCCTACCACTTTGACCCGAATTCGCGCGGCTGTGTTGACCGCGTCGTGTCTCGTCGCCTGTGCACCGCTCGCGTCTAAGTGTCGCACCGCGTACGCGACCTCCGTTTCCTCCGTTTCTTCGTATTGCGTTTGGCCGAACGCGTCGAGCACGGGCACGTCTTTTCGCGTCGTTCGCTTCTCGAATCCATCTTTCGGCGCATCGCTCGTGCCTATGATTTTCTTATAGACATCGCGCGTACGCGCGTCGTACCCTTCCGCGACCGTTTCACTCTCTTCGACGACTGTTTTGAAGAAACCGAGCTCGTAAGTCGCCCGTTCTTCCTCGCCGAGCGTTTCCCACACACCTGTTTCGATGTACGTCGTGCTCACGTAGGTCCACACCCCTTCTTCGCCGCGCGAATAGTTGGCGCGCTCGTTCTCTGGCAAATTTTCATACACGTCGTCGTCGACGGTCGTCTCGACGGTCCTGAAATATTTGGAGTGGTCGTAGTCCGGCCACTTGTTGACGTACTCATTGAACGCGACGCGTCGCCACACGTCTTTGCCGTAATACGTCACGGTGTCGAGTTCGCGCTCGTTTTCACTGAGCGCGTCGTACTCTTCTCGCGTCACCACCAGCGTTTTGACGTAGGTCACGATATCCTTCTCTTCCGTCTTGATGCGTTTGACGCTCACGTGTGGTTGCGTGAAATCGCACGCCTCGAGCACTTTCGCCACCGTGCGCGCTCGAACGATGTCGTCCTCCTGGCGTTTCGCATAGCCCGCGCCCACGTCGCTCAGACACACGAGATCACCCACCCTGAGCTTTCGATCGCCCGTTTCGTCGGTGACCCACAGGAAAGTCTCACTGCCCGGTCGAGCGAGACACACGCCTTCGTCTCCACTCGCGGCGGCGATACCGAACGCCGCGTTCGCCTCGCCCAGTGCGCACCGCGCCCCGCTCGAGTTGACGATGAGGTCTTGTACGTCATCGAACGCCCCGACGGCTCGGACGGTGGTTCTGGCGTCTCGCTCGAGCGCCTTGATTTTTGCGGCGTCCGCTTGTTGACGTCTGTCGATTTCCTGTAAAGCGGCGGCCGCGGCCGTCCAGATGGCGTCCTTTTTTAGGAACGTAAAGTCATCAACTCGCTGTCCAAACACAAAGACCCGATCTCGACTGTCCACTGGTTTAGACACGCGCACCGTGAATTCGTCGATGATTTCAGCGATGTCGACGTCCTCCTCATTGTCGTTTCGGTCGTACAGACGCAGTTTAGACGCGCCCGCCTCCAGTTTCGTGGTATCGAACTCCAAAACCGCGCCGTCCGCGTGCACGTTCGCGAGCTCGTACACGTTCGGAATCCACTCCGTGCGTCTGTCGGTGGAATAGTTTAGAGTTTGACCAACTTCCTGTGCGATGAAACCCCACACGGGGCCCAAAGATCCGCGTTGGACGACGTCCTTGTAATTATAGAGTTTCGGTTGTAAAAGCCTGAACGTCTCCAACGCGCTCGAATCGTTGACGTCCGCGATGTTTGTCTTGATTCGACGATCGGACGCTTGGAGTGTGCCCAAGCTCGCCACGAAGGACTGTTGTGTGATGATCGAGTTGTGTGCGTATATCGACATTGGTGACCACGTGCTGTTCGAGCTCGAAGCGTTTGTGGCGTTTTGCTGATACCAGTACCGTATCGCCGCTGATGTGGTGCCACCCGTTTGTCCAAACACCGTCAGAGGCGCGTGCGGTGCACTGGTGCCAATCCCGACCGAACTCGTCATGACTTGGCCTGTGTTGAGTTGACGTCCGTCGTCGACGTTCATGTGGGGCACGCCGAAGAATACCATTCGATTAAGGTTCACTGAATCGTTGGAAAGGTGAGTCACCATGACGAATTCTGAATATGGTTGTTCGCTGTTCACCTCGATATATTTGATAACGCCGTTCGACGCCTCTGTGGTCGTCCAAACCAAACTGCCCCATGATGTTAATGCCACCCAATCGTCACCGCTATTTCGACGAGCTAATAG
>CEUV01127451.1_pt1 | contig 10121 bp, 8 predicted proteins | sample 356401 | NCBI WGS metagenome assembly CEUV01 (sample SAMEA2622710, study PRJEB7988) | marine metagenome | isolation source: saline water (ENVO:00002010), including
GGCACCGATGCGGGCTTTCTCTCTGTCAATTCGTGCTTTGCCGATATTTACGACCCCACCGTCCCGGGTCCTGACTACGATCAATTCATGCCCACGGTGGGCAGCCATTGCGCTGGCACCCAACATCAAAACATTCAAAATGTGGAACGGGTCGTCTTCTTAGGTGACTCTGTCACCATGGGCTCTCCCCCCACCGAAAGTGGTGATTTTTACCGAAACCGGTTGACCGATTGGCTTGCCAATCGTTTTGGGCTGAGTGCCCCAAATGGCCTGTGGGAAAGGTACAATCCCCTCGACGGTGAAGCCTTGGTGAAGCAATCCGGTGATTTTTGGAACTGCGCCCGGTGGGGTGCACGCACCGATGATCTCATGGAAGATAACAGCCAAGTGATGAATTGTTTTCCTCAAGAAGAACGCAACAAAAAAACGCTGGTGGTCTTAACCATCGGCGGCAACGACATCTCCAACCTCACCCAAAATGGCTACAACCAAACTTATGAACACAATTTAGAGCAAACAGAAAACTTTGTTCGCCTCCTCTCAGAGACCATCGAATGGCTTAAAAACCCTGACAATGTTCCTGGCGGTACCTACGTGGTATTTGGCAACATGTTTGAGTTCACCGACGGCACTGGCGACATTGGGTCTTGCCCCACATCTTCATTCGCCGGGTTCGAAGATTGGGAAGATACTCAAATGCTCGAAGAGTTGGTAATCTGGGCCAATGAGCAATTCCTGTCTATCGCTGTAGACACCGGAAGCGATATGGTCTTTATGCTCGAAAGTTTTTGCGGCCATGGATTTAACCACGACAACCCACAAGGGCGTTGTTATCGCGGCCCCAACACCGAACGATGGTTTGATCTCACCTGCATCCACCCCAACCCGTCCGGGCACTCAGCGTTGGCAGATTTGTTTCAGAATGTGATTGCGGGCGATAACAACTGAGCAACAACTAATGAATGCGACCCGCTGAAAAGATCACTCCACCACTGGGGCCCACCGCACTTTGGGCTCGTCTTTTTCTGCGAATCATCAGAATGGCGCGCCGACGCAATTGGCGCCACTTGTTTTTTGCCCGTTCATCCCCAAACCGCCCCATGCCGATAATTAAAATGGGCATCAAAAAAAGGGTGAAGGCATCAAAAGCATGAAAGGCTGAACCGCTGTTCGGAGAAAAAATAGGTCTCATGACCGCCGCCAACAAAAAGAGGGTGAAGGCCCAACCGCCCACCACCAAGCCTGTATAAAAACAACGGCGCACGGCATAACCCATGATGGCATGGCGCGCATTCCCGGGATAAACTTGGCGAAACAGCCACAAATAGCCCAAACATCGCATTTGAAACTTCAACCCATTTGGCACTTTCATATAAATTTTGTATCAAGAAGCCAGGTTATCGCCAAATTCTACTGCTTTTGAGAGGTTTTTTTCATGCGCACCGCCGATGAATGGTTCGATCTTTACGGGGAAAGTCACCAAAACCCCACCAACAAACTCATTCACTGGTTCTGTGTGCCCGTGATCTTCTTTTGTACCATTGGCTTATTTTGGTCCATTCCCATGTTCTCCCTGCCCAGCGCCATTCCCACTGCTTTAAAACCTTTCGTGAATTGGGCCACCATTTTGATCGTTTTGGCCACTTTTTTCTACTTGCGATTGTCCCTCAAACTGTCTGTGGGTATTTTGAGCTTCACGTCACTTTGTATTTGGGGCAATCACGCCATCGCACAAAGTGGCTTCATGCCCCTGTGGCTCTTTTCACTGATCGTTTTTGTGGTGGCATGGATTGGCCAATTCATCGGACACAAAATTGAGGGTAAAAAACCGTCCTTTTTTGAAGACCTGCAATTCTTACTCATCGGTCCCGCTTGGCTCATGCACTTTCTTTATAAAAAGGCCGGTATTTCTTATTGAGCCAACCGAGTCAGGGCCTGCTGTTCTTCGGCGTCCCAATTCGCTCTTAACATGATCTGCTTTTGGGTTTCAGGGTGTCTGAAGTTCAAGGTGCGCGCGTGCAGCATCAATCGATTAAGGCCCGTTTCTCCCCGAAACAATCGATTGATGGGTCCTTTACCGTATTTAACATCGCCCACCAACGGATGCGATATGTGTTTAAAGTGTCGTCGAATTTGGTGAACTCTACCGGTTTTAGGCCAAGCCAATACCCATGAGAACACTTGGGTACCTATCTGAAAGTCACTCACCCTTCGATACCGCGTTTGCGCGGGCACTTTTTGGGTTTCACTGCGGTTGAGCAAAGGATGCTCAATGACCCCAGACAAAGGCGTCCGCCCACGAACCGCCAGCATGTAAATTTTTTGCATAGGTGCTTCATTGAGTTGTTGGGCGAACGCTTTACGTTTGGCAAAAAGAACAATGCCACTGGTACCGCGATCCAAACGGTACAAAGGATAGCTCGCCACTTGGGCTGTTTGTTTTTTCACCCAACCTGCCAAAGTGGGCTCTTTGAGTCCTTGGGTCTGATGCACCAAGACGCCGGAGGGCTTGTACACTGCCAAAACAGCCGAGTCCTCGTACAACAATCGAATGCCTTTGATCTGCGCCTGAACCCAATGAAGTGGTTTTTGCATGAGCTTAAACCAAAACCTTGGCGGGCTCTTTGGTTTTGGGGTGACTCTCGAAACAGGCTCGGCTCGCATTACAACCATCAGGACACGCTAATTGATCGTCAGGACCCGACGGCCAAGCGGTGTGCAAACACGAAAAAGACACGTCACCGGACGCCATGGCATTGATCACATGTAAAGGGCTTTCCACATCTCGGTGGTAGCCTTTCCAACGTAAATAACGGCACCAGTTATCTGGAGTTCGTTTCATGTAACCACCTCTGCAAATGCAGCCAACAAAGAGCGAACCAAAGCCTCACGCCGGTATTCCTGGCCAGGCAAAGGGTTTAATTTGGGCAAGTGTTTCACCACAAAGTCACGATCATGCAGAACAGTCCACGGCTGTCCCATCGCATTCGTTTCGATTTGGCCGAGACGCAAGGGCCGTCGTCCAACCGCTCCCACACCCAGACGCAGCCATTGAATGGTTCCCCCAGAAACTTGGGCGTTGATGGCCACTTCTATTTCGGCCCACTCGGCCATTTTTCGGGATGACAAGCGAAAATAATGTTGGGTGTTGCCTTGCTTTTGTTGGTCGAGGTGAAGGGTGGCGATCAACGCTCCCGCGGGCAATGCATTGTTTTGCTGTTTGATATCAACATCAAAATCAAAAAACTGCGCCATAGACCACATGTGAGTTTCAACGCCAGTGGGTTGAAAAATTTGTACCTGCATTCGAGCTTCCAGTGCCAGTAACGCCAAACCCAAGGTGGATGCATGTAGCGCTGCGCAGGTTTTGTTATCGATAATGGCATAAGGAAATCCTTCATCACCTTGAGCGCGGCAAGCGGCATCACCGGAAGATGAACAGGCGTCTTCTCCATGACCCAGATGCGGACATCGCGATGATTGGCACAATGCGCCACCCACCGTGGCTTGAGACCGAGTTTGAGGGTTGGCCGTATGTTGGCACGCCGACACCAAGAGTGGAAATGCTTTTTTTAACTCGCCGTGCCTCGCCAGAACAGACAAAGGGACCGAGGCCCCAATATGAGCAGCCCCTTGTACCCATTTTATGTTGTTGAGGTCTTCACAACGAGACAAGTCGAACCATGGCTGTTCGTTCCCGTGTAACATGGTTTCAGTGGCCCCACCCACCCAAATCCCTGCAGGTTGCTTGGTTTTGGCATCACCGGCTGCGGGCAATGTTTCTATAAACGTGACCTTGCCCATGGGTTACCCTTCCAAATACTTAAGAACCCGTGACGGGGTGAGAGGTGTTTGAGTTGCTGAAGCCCCAGTGGCTGCATGGAACGCATTGGCCACCGCCGCTAACGTGGCCACGGTACAATTTTCACCAATACCCAATGAACCCACTGGGTTGTTGGGCGAAGGTTCGTCATAGAAATGCACTCTTATTTCGGGGGCATCCGCAATGCCTAAAATTTTGTAATCTTCCATGTTATCATTGAGCAAGCGCCCTGTTTCCTTATGGAAAAGGCGTTCCTCGTAAAGTGCGTAGCTGAGCCCTTGAATCACCCCGCCAGTGACTTGAGAATGTGCAGTGACCGGACTCGCCAAAGTTCCGCTGTCTAGAGCTACATCCACTGATAAAACGCGTACCGTACCTAATAATCGGTCTACTTCGAGTGCCACCGCTTGCGCTGAAGCCGGGGTATCCTTGGCCATGGCAAAGGGAGAAAGGTGCGCCACGAAATTGAGCCACGATGGTGGAAACATAAAGCCTTCGAGATCCAATGGGCGATCGCCCACAAAAACTTGGCCAACTTTGGGCGCGCTGGCTTTTTGGTATTGCTCTAAAGCATGATGAAGCGCAGGCACAATGGACGATGTGGTGATGCTCCCAAAAGAGCCTGGCGCCATGGCCAAATCACTGCGACCCACTTTCACTTTAATTTGTTCTGAAGGTTTCTTTAAGAGGCGCGCTGCATAAGCAGCCAATGAAGTGCGGGTGCCCTGCCCCATGTCTTGGCTGCCCGTTGAAATCAATATTTCATTGTTAGGCAAAACCTCCACATGCACTTTTGTATTCGGTGCACACATTTGAAACCATTCCGCGGTGGCCACCCCAACCCCTCGCGCAAAGCGCTTGGGATCGTCTGCGGGCGGTAAAGGCTGGTTCAACAGTGGAGCGTTGTCGCGAAGCAGTTCATACACTGCGCGGTGTCGTGGCCGGTTTTCGTTTTCCAAACGCAACAACAGAGGATCTTTACCGGTTTTTGACGCCAACAGCTGAACCGTCTGCTCGAGCGCAAAGGCATTGGGTGGATGACCGGGCGCGCGAAAGGCACAGGATGGGGGCGTGTGGGTCACCACATTTTGGTCGAGGACTTGCACCTCGGCCATGGGGTAATGGGCTTGCGACATACGTGACGCTGTCTCGCCGACGGCTGCCCCGCAATAAGACTCATTGTGATGAACGATGTTTTTGATCTGCCCGTTTTCATCAGCACCCATCTCAACCCGATGCTGTGTGCCCGGCCGATTTCCCCCCAACAGAACATGCTCCGGTAGTTTATAAAACAAACGCACGGGCCTTTTGGTTTTTAGGGCGAGCCGGGTGGCCATGAGGTGTTCGGGTCTGAATGTGGCCTTAGCGCCAAAGCCCCCGCCCACAAACGGCGCAATCACTTTGACCTTTTCGGCATCCCAATCAAAAGCCTCCGCCAAATCACTGGCCAGGTTTTTCACCGTTTGGGTGGTGGCCACCATCACCAATTCGTCGCCCTTTACTTCAACGACACAGCCATGGGGCTCCAAGGGGATGTGCGACTGCGATGCTGTTTGGCCCTCGAACGTGACTTGAACCGGGGCTGATTCGATGGTCTTTTGGGCGGCTTGATAATCGTCTTCCGAATGAAAAACGCCCGGGCCGCGTACATTGCCTTCCCACTTGAATAAGAAAGCCGGTGCGCCCGGCGCTTCTTGAGCATTAGGTGCATCCCCGTGTTCTTTTTCGCTCCAGACTGGAGGGGCCAACATTTTTTTGGCCTCACTGGGAAGTACGGAGGGCTTACTGTTAACCCACTCCACCTCGATGGCCTTCACCGCCGCTTCCGCCTGCGCCAACGTTTCGGCGGCAACAGCAGCGATTTCTTGCCCGACCCAACGAACACGCGCGTAGCCAGACTTGGTTTTTGGCAAGTGCACCACCACGCCCTTCACCCCGGGCATCTTTTGGGCTTTATCGAGATTGATCCGCTTAACTTGAGCGCTGGCATGTGTGGCCCGAAGAACGGCAGCATGTAAAACCCCTGATGGGTAATAATCAAAAGCGTACTCTGCTGCCCCCGTCACCTTTTCAAGCGCATCATGCCTTGGGGTCACATCAGCGGACAAAGGCGCGGATGGACCAAAGCAACTTTGGATGGCCTGAATAATTTGGGGTTGCGCACCACATCGGCATAAGTTCCCAGCCATCGCATGGCCAATCTCTTCTAAGGTGGGCATCCGTTGAGGGGACTTCTCTTTATGGTCATCCACGAATGCAGCCGCTGCCATGACCATTCCCGGTGTACAAAACCCACATTGAAGCGCATCTGCGTCGATGAATGCTTGTTGGACCACATGCAGCTCTTTTGCTTTCAGGCCCTCAACCGTGGTGACACTCTGGCCTGCCACTTTGTACAACGGAAGATTGCAACTGCTTTGCACCTCGCCGTTCAAATGAACCGTGCAGGCCCCACAGGCCCCACTCTCACAAAAAGTTTTGGTTCCGGTCAGGGCCATGTCCTCTCGAAGGACCTGCGCCAAAGGCGTCTTTGCGCTCCGTTGGCTGGTCATGGAGCGCCCATTCACCTCAAATGACACCGTTTCAGTGGAAGGGGCGGTGGATGGCTGGGAATCCCCCAACGAAGGACTGGTCACCAAAGCCCCGCCGGAGACCGCAGCCGATATTTTCAGGAAATCTCTTCGGTTGGTGCCAGTCATAATTCTTCCCTTTGGAAACATTTAACACCAAACCCTTTTAAGCCCCCAATTATTCCTTGTTTTTTTTATTGTTGCCGGACGTCATTCCCCCATGAATTTTTTTATTTTTTTGGTATAAAACTGCCTCAAGGAGCACTCATGACCGAAAAACCCGCATCTGGTTCAAAACGTTTTTGGAAGCTGGCTTCCATGACAGCGGGCGTGAGCGGGCGCTTGGCCAAGAGCAAGCTGCAGCAAATCTTTCAAAACCAAGATGATGCCCAGCAAACGCACAACAAAATGCTGCAAGAAAACAGCGAGGCCATCGCTCAAACCCTTGGCGAACTCAAAGGCGCGGTGATGAAAGTCGGTCAAATGGCCTCCATCACCAGCGATATTCTGCCCAAACCTCTGGCCGACTCCCTGAAGCGGTTGCAAAACGAAGCGCCCCCTGTGGCCTTTGATGTTATCGAAGAACAAATTAAGGCCGAATTGGGTGCCCATCCAGATGAACTCTTCCAAGAATTCCAACGGGAACCCTATGCTGCGGCCTCCATTGGGCAAGTCCATTTGGCCCGATTGCAAGATGGTCGCCAAGTGGTGGTGAAAGTTCAATACCCTGGCGTGGACGATGCCATGGATTCAGATCTCAAACATCTCAAACTCACGTTAAAGGCAAGTGGCTTGCTCAAGATTGATGCCACCAGCATGGATGCCCTTTTTGAAGAATTGAAATCGCGGTTGCGTGAAGAGCTCGACTACGAACACGAGGCGGCGAATCACAAAATTTTCTACGATTACTATCGCAACGATGACAAGGTGGTGGTACCTGAACTCATTGCCGAACGCAGCAGTGGTCGGATTCTGACCTTAATCCACGAACCTGGCGAACGCTTTAGCGAGTTATGGGACGACGGTTACCCTCAAGAAACCATCGATGCTTTGGGCAGTACCATGTTGCGCATGATGGGTGAGCAAATCTTTATTTTAGGCGCTGTACACGCCGACCCCAACCCTGCTAATTTTGCCTGCCGTGATGATGGCACTGTGGTGCTTTATGATTTCGGGTGCATCAAAAAAGTAGCGCCGAACATTATCACTGCCTATCGCGATACCATTAAAGCAGCGCTCCAGCGCCATTACAGCGACGTGGAAGAGGGCCTGATTCTGTTGGGGGTGCGCAACCTTGAAGGGCCCCCCGTGGAGCATGCTTATTACGAAGAATGGCGCAATTTACTCGCGGAGCCTTACGAATGCGGCGGTGCATTTCATTTTGGAAAAACCGATCTACATCTTCGTGCAGCCCAAAAGATTCCCTACCTCATCACCCACAAATTGGAGAGTTTCAAGCCGCCGGTTGAAATCGCCTTCATTGATCGGGCCGTGGCCGGTCTCTTCGGTAACCTTCGTCTCATGGGCGCTGCCTGTGATGTGCGGGCCATTGCCGATCCGTATCTTTTTGGGGCCTTGGCCCCTTAACATTTAACTTTGGATATTTTCATGCCTCGAATTTTTATGCTGCCCATTTGTTTGTTGCCTTTTCTTTTTTGGCTGGGTTGCCCTGAGACGAACCCATACGAAGAACGCAGCGTGCAAGTAAAATGGCAAGAAGATGCGAATGACTTTTGGTCCTTGCCCTTTCCATCCGATCTTCGAAAAGAAAGCGATGGCTCTTTTGATTTCGAAAAATGGCCCGGCGATTGGAACAACGAACTGGTCTCCATGTGGCTCACCGCCGCCAACGAACGACTCCACGATGGCTGGGGTCTCAACACTGGTGTTTTCTTTCAACTCACCGGTGACATCGACACCGAAACGATCAATCAATCTTTAGAAGATGCCCTGGAAACCACCGCGCCAGTATTTCTCATGGACATCACCCCTACCAGCCCGGAATATGGCCGTTTGTTTCCTTTAGAAATTCAATTTGATTTACCCCAGGATGTGTACACTCCCGACAACCTCCTGGCGGTGCTGCCTCCTTTTGGTTTCGTGAAAAGACCCAACACCACCTACGCCGCCATCATCACCGACCAAGTGAAAAACAAAGAAGGTGAAAGCCTGGGCCGCTCGCGCGCATTTCACGATGCCCTGACCGATCATGAAGACGCGCCCGAAGCCCTACGCAACCAGCTGGCGCCGCTCAAACAGGCCGCCGAGGACCACGGGATAGATATCAACACCATTGTGGGTGCCAGTGTTTTTACGACCATGGATCCAAGCGCCACATTTAAAAAGTTATCTGCCTGGACAGAATCCCTCCCCATGCCCAATCAAAGCGAGCCGTGGACGGTGACCGAGGAATACGAAAGCTATCAAGTGCTCACCGCACGTTACGATGTCCCCGTGGTCCAAGAAGGCAATCGCCCGTACACCAATCTGGGTGAGGGTAAAATTATCTATGGTGACGATGGCGATCCGGTGATCAAAGAAACACAAGCCGTGCGCCTTGCCCTGACCATTCCCAAAATTGCACAACCTGCAGCAGGTTTTCCGCTCACCATTTTCATGCATGGGTCGGGGGGTAATTGGCGACAAGCCATCGACCGTTCACCCCTCCCGGAGGTTCCGAACGACGAGCGTCCCGAATACGAGCCCGGTAAAGGTCCCGCCGAATGGCTGGCGCGTCGCGGGGTGGCCACGGTGGGATTTGATTTTCCACTTCACGGCGATCGTCACAACCCGCCAGATACCAGTGGCTTGGTGCTTTACAACATCTTTGGAAACGTGGACGCCACCATCGATAACTTTACGCTGGCGGTGACCGAGCTTTCCCTACTTTCGCGGTTCATGCTCGACACCACCGTGAGAGCGGATCTTGCCGAGACACTTAACGCAGGGGGCGCCACTGACGGACTCATTCGTTTCGACCCCAAACGCCTCACGGCCATGGGTCAGAGCATGGGCTCCACTTTGGGGTTGCCTTTTGCCACCATTGACAAACGTCTAAAGGGACTCGTTCTCTCAGGCTCAGGTGGTATTTTGGCAGAAATCGCCGTTTCGGCCACCGAACCCTTCGCTTTTCGCTCCATGCTCGAAAGCATCGTAGAACTCACCGATGGTCAAGAATTGCACAACGCCCACCCCCTCCTGCACGCCATGCAACATTTGTGGGATCTCTTAGATCCAGTGGCCAAGGCGCGCCATGTGATTGCTGAGCCCCATGAAGGCCTAGAACCGAAAGATGTCTTCATGCCCGCAGGGATTATTGATGGTTATTTTTCACCCATCGCGCAAACGGCGCTGGCCGTGGCATTGGAGGTTCCATTGGTGGGAGAAGAAGTGGAACCCCACATGGCGGCCATGCTCCAACTCAGGGGTCATCAAACTGAAAATTACCCATTAAGTGCCAATATCAACGGTAAAACGGGTTTTGTGGTCCAATATCCTTCTGAACACATCCAGGGACACTATGTCCTTTTCAACCAAGAAAACGGACTCCACCAGTACACCTGCTTCATCAAGGGCGTGGGGATGGCCGATGGCACCCTAATTCAAGCGGGCGAAAATACCGACAGCGCCTGCCTGGTGGATGGCAACGACTGAAAAGAAGGCGCTTTTCCTGGGACAGAGCGCTTGACTCTACGGTCCGTTCTCTACAGAATGCGCTCTGCAATCTT
>CEUV01100563.1_pt1 | contig 10096 bp, 5 predicted proteins | sample 356401 | NCBI WGS metagenome assembly CEUV01 (sample SAMEA2622710, study PRJEB7988) | marine metagenome | isolation source: saline water (ENVO:00002010), including
CCGGCGCCGTCCGCGGCGGTCGATCGGCCGACGTCCTCCTCGTTCGTCTCGTCGCGTCGCGGAAACCTCGCGCGCGCGACCGCGCAGGCGACGGACGCGACGCGAGGGTCGGGACGCGGCGGCGGGTCGGGACGGGGCGGCGGCGGCGGCGGCGAGGACGACGACGACGACGGGTCGTCGTACGTCGTCGACATCGATTACCCGGAGTGGGTGCCGGAGATGTTACAGTTTAATCGGGAGGACGTCGCGACGGTGTTGATCACGTTCGCGGTGTCCCTCGGGTTTCGACATTTCGTCGCCGAGCCGAGGTTCATTCCGTCGCTGTCCATGTATCCCGTCTTCGACGTCGGCGATCGATTGATCGCGGAAAAAATGACGTATCGGTTCGAGAGGGATCCTCGAGCGGGGGATGTGATCATCTTTAACCCACCGAAGACGCCGAAGACTCGAACGGTGTACAAAGAGGTGTTTATTAAACGCGTCGTCGCCGTCGCCGGGGACGTCGTGCAGGTCAAGCGCGGCGAGCTCTACGTCAACGGCGTCTCGAGAGGGAAAGAGTTGAAACTCGAACCGATTCGGTATAATTACGGCCCGTTCACCGTACCGGAGGATAATCTGTTCGTGATGGGGGATAACAGGAACAATTCATTCGATTCGCACGCGTGGGGACCGTTACCGAAGGAGCGCGTCATCGGTCGCGCCGCCTTCAAGTATTGGCCTCCGAATAAAATCGGCGGCCTTCCCGAGTACCCGCTCACCGCCCCGGACGTCAATCGATAAGTCAATCGATCGTATGCTTCGAGTACATTCATTTTTCCACCACTTGCGAGATTTCGAGCTCGAGCGCGCGTTCGTTGTAACGTCGAAACGTCGAAACGCCGCCGCCGCCGCCGCCTCTGTTCGCGCGAGAAAAGATTCCCACCCGCACTCTCTCGCGCGTCATGCTCGCCGCTCGCGCCGCGCGCGTCGTCCGTCCGCGCGCGTCGTTCGCGCGTCGTGATTCTCGCGCGCGTTTCTCGCGCGTCGTTCGCGGCGTCGCCTCGTCGTCGCGCGTCGTCGTCGTCGCGCGCGCGACCGACGGTGACGATGATGTCGACGAACCGAGCGCGTCCACGACGCGCGCGGACGATGGCGACGACGAGATCCCGATCTGGGAGCGACGGGACATCGAGCGCAAGGCTGCGGAAGCGCGTGGTGGGTTCCCGTGGCCCGTGTACCTGTTGCTGAGCGTCATCGTGCTCATCGCGGCGACGGGGTCGGTGTTCGAGTACTCGTACAAGAATCCAATCTTTGGCGTCGTGCAGAGTGATTCTTTTCTGTACGCGCCGATTTTGGGGTGGTTTGTGTTCACGGGATTCCCCTTGGCGGGATGGTTTTGGAAGAAGGGCATCGACGGCGCGAACGAGGCGAGCGAATTGCAGGATAAGATGGACGGCTACTAGCGGGCTCGAACTCGCTACGCGCGTATAGTTGATATTTAATGCGGCAATTCTTCTCTTCTCTCTCTTCTCCTCTACGGCGACGTCGTCGTCTAATTCTTTTTTCCGGTGATGACGAGAAGACTCGTGGACATCATGCACAGCGTCGCGAGCGCGCGTTGAAACGCGTCGACGCGCGTGTCGCCGGCGTGCGGATTGACGCCGAGAGACTCTCGAACGTTCTGGAGGTTCCACGCGTACAAAAAGTAACCCAAACACATGAACCATAAGATGATGCGGGTGATCATCGGCGTGGGCTCGTCTCCCGTGTGTTCGAGACGCATGCTCTCTCTCTCCTTGGCGATGATTTCATCGCACGCCGCCTCGAGCGCCTCGACGCGTTCCATGGTTTCCTCACCGTTGGGATCCATCTTCGGTTGAACCTTGTGCACGAGCTCGTTGGCGAAGTGCTTGAACCCGGTGGCGAGTTCGTACATGTTGTTACACTTGAGCATGATTCGCGCGCTCAAACCTCGACGAATCTTCACCACGCCCTTGAAGACGTTTTCGTTTCCGTAGCACTCGGACAGCGTCGCGATGGCCATCACCTGCGGAATGGCGCAGAATCGGAAGATGGAGCGCTCCTTGATGCGGCTCATGTACTTCAAACAATCTAATGAATGCGTCAACGCGTTCGTGATCAACTCGTTCATGCACTGCACAGCCTTCTCGCGGTGCTCTTCGTGTTGCAAATCGTCCAACTCCTCGGCGTACTTGCTCCACACGCTTCTCGGCCAAAACATGCGCGGCGCCGGGAGCTCTTGAATATCCTCCAGGTAATCGCGAATGATGTTCGTCTTTTGCAAAAACAAACCCATCGAGTTGGACAGCTTCTCTTCGCCGATGAAATCCTTGCTCTCCATCTCGGACACGCCCCACAGGTTGGACAAACCGATGCCGACCAAACCGGCGACGTAGTGGCAGTACTCGTCGAAATCCGCCATGTCCATCACCTCCTTCTCGATAAACTTGGCCATACCGTTGCCCATGCGCTGCGTGATGTCCGTGATCACGACTCGATACTCCTTCTTTAACCTCAAGAAGACGTCGGTGACGCGCGGAAAGTTCTTCATCAAATCCTTGTAGTGCTTCTCCCCGCAATCCGCCTGGTACGATCTGTCGTGAATGTACTCGTGAAACGCGTACAGGTGAGGCAATTTCTCCTCGATCGGAATCGACATATCGTCCTCCACCGTGTCCAACGCGCGCAAGACGAGATAAAACACGCACACCGCGTCTCTCAGTTCCGGGTCCAACTGCTGAATGACGATCGCGAATGATCTCGACACTTTATTCAACACGTCGTAACAGTACGCCAGATTGGGTTCTTTCGGTAACTTTTTCGCTCGATCCGCCATCATCTTCACCCGAATCAACGGCACGACGTCCCCGGGATGGTTGAGAATCACCGACAAGACACCCATGACGCCGCGCGCGGATGATGAATGAGATGCGACGACGACCGTCCGGTCCACCACCTCCTCCGCGCGACCGCGACCACCTCACGCGACCACCTCACGCGACCACCTCACGCGACGACGACCACCTTCGCGATCGTTCACGCGCACCGCTCTGACGTCACATCCATCCATCCCTCATCCGCGCCCCCATCGTCGTCATCGCCCCGGTCGAGCCCTTCGACCGACCGGGACGACCCCGATCGAGCCGATCGACCGACCGTTCGATCGAGCCGTTCGACCGACCGATCGAGCCGTTCGTTCGACCGATCGAGCCGTTCGACCGACCGAGTCCACCGGTCGACCGACCGCGTCCATCCCATCCCATCCCATCCCATCGCGCAGCCTTATCCCTCGAAATATCTCGAGCCGATGACGGTCATCGGGTGGAGGATACATGGCGTACGACACACCTCCACTACGGGGACTCGCCCCCCACCCACACCACGAGATCTCATCCCATCTCCCTCGAGGTCGCGATCTCGCGTGCCTTTACGAGTCACGACTCACCACGAGTCCTCGACCGAGACACGCGTGTGCCCCATTCCACCGATCACGACTCGACGCGACCACCCACATCCCCCGCGACCGACCGCGCGCTCGCGCGGTGGTGGGTGACGCGACGACGTCCCCGCGTCGTCACACGCGCGCGCGCGTTTCGTACGGGCCACAGACGACGCGCGCGAGCGACGTTCGGACGGAGTACACACGCACGCGGGCACTGTTTACGTCGACGGCCGACGCGCGACCGATCGCGCGGTGAGGACGTCGAGGACGTCGAATACGATGCGCGCCAGCCTCGGCGCGCGGGGGACGATCGCGCGCGCGCGCGCGGTGACGACGGTACGCGCGAGAGACGCGATGTGCGAGGGGAGGGGAGGGGAGGGGAGAGGATGCGAATGGATGCGATCGCGCGATGGCGCGAACGCGGTCGATGAACGACGCGCGAGCGAGACGGGAGACGTATCTGTGAATGCGATCGGGGACTTATCTGGAACAACCCTTCCCGCGCGCGCGCGGGACGGGAACGGCGGCGGACGCGCGGGGTGGGCGGGGGGGTGTATGGATGCGTGTGGGGTCGAACGCGCGTGGAGGTGGTCGTGTGTGGTGGTGTGGTGTGCGTCGCGCGTGAGGTCGGGGTGGTGGGACGGGGTGGATGGGCGAGACGCGCGAGACGCGCAATCGGGCGACTGACGCGTCTACGGTTTTTTTTTATCCGCGCAGGCGAACAAGAACAAGGCGACTCGATGCGCGCGTCGATCGGCGACGGTGCCGCGCGCCGTCGCGACGGGGCCGAAGGGACCGCTCAGAAAGAAGGGTGAGAGCGAGGAGGATAAGATTGAGGACATGTCGTCCGGTTCGCGAGGCTTGTTCACGACGGTGGACCCGGAGGTGCGCCGCATCGTGCCGGAGGCGAATGGACGCGCGGTGGTCAAGGTGACGTACGTCGTTTTGGAGTCTCAGTACCAATCTGCGCTCTCCGCGGCCGTGAAACAGATTAACGACACCAATGAAAAGGTGTGCGTCGAAGTGTGCGGTTACCTGCTCGAGGAATTGCGCAACGCGGACAACTTGGAGGCGCTCAAGAAGGATGTCGAGACGTCCAACATCTTCATCGGTTCGCTCATCTTTATCGAAGAGCTCGCCGAAAAGATTGTCGACATCGTGCAGCCGATGCGCGAGAAGTTGGATGCGTGCATCATCTTCCCGTCCATGCCGCAAGTCATGCGCTTGAACAAGCTCGGCACCTTCTCCATGGCGCAGCTCGGTCAATCCAAATCCGCCATCGCCTCCTTCATGCGCAAGAAGAAGGAATCCGGCGGTTTCGAGGAGGGCATGTTGAAGCTCGTCAGAACCTTGCCCAAGGTGTTGAAGTACTTGCCGTCCGACAAGGCTGCGGATGCGCGCAACTTCATGAACTCTTTGCAGTATTGGCTCGGTGGTTCCACGGACAACTTGGAAAACTTCTTGTTGATGATCTCCAAGGCGTACGTCCCGGAGCTCGAGGGCGTCGACCTCACCGTGGCGGAACCGGAGGTGTTCCCGGATGTTGGCATCTGGCACCCGACCGCGCCGACGTACTACGAGGACTTGAAGGAATACCTCAACTGGTACGACACGCGCAAGGACATCAAGTTCAAGGCTGATGCTCCGGTCATCGGTCTCGTGCTCCAGCGCTCGCACTTGGTCACCGGCGACTCCGGCCACTACGACGGTATGGTGAGTGAGCTCGAAGCCAAGGGTGCCAAGGTTGTTCCGATCTTCGCCGGTGGTCTCGACTTCTCCGGTCCGATCGAAAAGTTCTTCTTCGACCCGATCACCAAGGGTGCGTACGTCGACACCGTCTTGTCTTTGACTGGTTTCGCCCTCGTCGGCGGTCCGGCGCGTCAAGATCACCCGAAGGCGATTGAGTCTTTGAAGAAGCTCAACGTGCCGTACATGGTCACCGTCCCGCTCTCTTTCCAAACCACTGAAGAGTGGAAGGACTCCACTCTTGGCTTGCACCCGGTGCAAGTCGCGCTCCAAGTTGCTCTTCCGGAGCTTGACGGCGGTCTCGAGCCGTTGATCTTCTCCGGTCGCGACTCCAAGTCTGGCAAGTCGCACTCTCTCCAAGATCGCGCGGCTCAAATCGCCAACCGCGCCATCAAGTGGGCCGCTCTTCGCAAGAAGACCGCGGCGAACAAGAAGCTCGCGATCACGGTGTTCTCTTTCCCGCCGGATAAGGGCAACGTCGGTACCGCCGCGTACTTGAACGTCTTCGGCTCCATCTTCCGTGTGCTCCAAGGTTTGCGCAGCGAAGGCTACAACGTCGGTGTCCTCCCGTCCAGCGAAGAAGAGCTTATCAACTCTGTCTTGAACGACAAGGAGGCGCAATACGCGTCCCCGGATATGAACGTCGCCTACCGCATGCCGGTTAACGAGTACTCGAAGCTTTGCGAGTACTCTGAAAACTTGCACGAGAACTGGGGTCCGCCGCCGGGCAACTTGAACACTGACGGCCAAAACTTGCTCGTTTACGGCAAGCAATTCGGCAACGTCTTCATCGGTGTTCAGCCGACGTTCGGCTACGAAGGTGATCCCATGCGATTGCTCTTCTCCAAGTCGGCGTCCCCGCACCACGGTTTCGCCGCCTACTACACCTTCCTCGAGCACATCTTCCAAGCCGATGCCGTCCTTCACTTCGGTACGCACGGTTCCCTCGAGTTCATGCCGGGTAAGCAAGTCGGTATGTCTGGTGTGTGCTACCCGGATTTGTTGATCGGTAACATTCCGAACATTTACTACTACGCGGCCAACAACCCGTCCGAGGCGACGATTGCCAAGCGTCGTTCCTACGCCAACACCATCTCCTACTTGACGCCGCCGGCTGAGAACGCTGGTTTGTACAAGGGCTTGAAGGAGTTGAAGGAATTGATCTCTTCTTACCAAACCTTGAAGGATTCCGGTCGTGGTCCGTCCATCGTCAACACCATCATCTCCACCGCCATTACGTGCAACTTGGACAAGGATGTCAAGGAAATTCCGACCGATCCGGAGGCGGATGCCGCCGACTTTGACGCCGACACGCGCGACCAGATCGTCGGTAAGGTTTACCAAAAGCTTATGGAGATTGAATCCCGCTTGTTGCCGTGCGGTTTGCACGTCGTCGGCTGCCCGCCGTCCGCGGAGGAGGCTGTCGCCACCCTCGTGAACATCGCGTCGATCGACCGCGAAGAGGAGGACATCACCGCGCTTCCGGGCATCTTGGCCATGTCCATCGGCCGTGACATCGAGACCATTTACAGATCCAACGATGAAGGCGTCCTCGAAGATGTTCAACTCTTGCAAGACATCACTGAGGCTACTCGCGCTTGCGTCCGCACCTTTGTCAACGCCGCCGCCGATCCGACGGGTCGCGTCGCCGCCGGCGCTCTCGCGAGCGTCGGCAAGCTCTTCGGCAGCGCCGCCGTCGCGCTTCCGTGGGGTGATGCGTTGAAGGGCACCAAGTTCGAATCTGCCGATGTCGAGAAGATGCGCACCTTGTTCGATTACTTGCGCTTCTGCCTCGAGCAAGTTGTCAAGGACAACGAGCTCGGTGCGCTCACCGAAGCGCTCGAAGGTCAGTACGTGCTCCCGGGTCCGGGTGGTGATCCGATCCGTAACCCGAAGGTGTTGCCGACCGGTAAGAACATCCACGCTCTCGATCCGCAAGCGATCCCGACGGGCGCCGCGGTTGCCTCCGCCAAGGTTGTCGTCGATCGTTTGATTGAGCGCGAGAGAAAGGAAAACAACGGCCAGTACCCGGAGTCCATCGCTCTCGTTCTGTGGGGTACGGACAACATCAAGACGTACGGTGAATCTTTGGCTCAAGTCATGTTGATGGTGGGTGTGCGACCCGCCCCCGATGCGCTCGGTCGGGTGAACAAGCTCGAGCTTATCAGTTTAGAAGAACTCGGACGCCCGAGAATCGATGTCGTCGTCAACTGCTCCGGCGTCTTCCGCGACTTGTTCGTCAACCAGATGAACTTGTTGGATCGTGCCGTCAAGCTCGCCGCTGAGCAAGACGAACCGGATGAGATGAACTTTGTGCGCAAGCACGCCAGAGAACAAGCCGAAGAGCTTGGCTTGTCCATCCGCGAAGCCGCCACGAGAATCTTCTCCAACGCGTCGGGCTCTTACTCGTCCAACGTCAACCTCGCGGTTGAAAACTCTTCCTGGAACGATGAATCTCAGTTGCAAGACATGTACTTGAACCGCAAGTCGTTCGCGTTCAACTCTGATGCGCCGGGTGCGGGCATGGAGACGAAGAAGGAGTTGTTTGAATCTGCTCTCAGCAAGGTTGACGTCACCTTCCAAAACTTGGACTCTTCCGAGATTTCGTTGACGGATGTGAGCCACTACTTTGACAGCGATCCGACCAAGCTCGTCCAAGGCGTGCGCAAGGATGGCAAGATGCCGGCCTCTTACATCGCCGACACCACCACGGCCAACGCCCAAGTGCGCTCCTTGTCCGAGACCATGCGTCTCGACTCGCGCACCAAGCTCTTGAACCCGAAGTGGTACGAGGGCATGATGGCGTCCGGCTACGAAGGTACTCGCGAGATCCAAAAGCGTCTCAACAACACTCTCGGCTGGTCCGCCACCTCCGGTCAAGTCGACAACTGGGTGTACGAAGACGCCAACAGCACGTTCATGGCTGATCCGGAGATGCAAAAGCGCTTGATGGAGTCCAACCCGAACTCGTTCAGAAAGATGGTTGCCAACTTCTTGGAAGCGAACGGCCGCGGTTACTGGGAAACGAGCGAAGAGAACATCGAACGTTTGCGCAACTTATACATGGAGGTTGAAGATAAGATTGAAGGCGTCGACTCCGATTAAAGGCGTCGACGACGGGCAATTTACGGTTCATTTTTACAGACGTCTCGCGCGACGCGGGGTCAGGTTTTAGCGATTCCTCGGCGAGACGAGGTGAGTGTCTCCACTACTTTCACTCATCGCGGCGCTCTCGCGTCGCATTACATTGTTCGAATTTACATTAATTAGAATTCGCTTCTTGAATACACACGCACACTTCACACTCATCGCGTCGCGCGCGTCGCCCCACCCGTCCCCGTCGACGCGTCGAGCGATGAGAAATGAACCGTCACGCTGTGTCCACCCTCGACCCATCCCGCGCCGTCCATCACATCTCGACGCGCGTTCGCGTGCATCGCGCGTCGTCGGACGCGTTCGCGCGCGAACGACCGCGCCGAACCGTGCGGTCGCGCGCGCGTCCCGTCGCACCGCGCGCGAACGCGACGCGCGGGGACATCGATCGACGCGTCGGGGGAACGTGTCGTCGATTGATTCATTTTCGATTCGATTCATTCGCGTTCGAGCGACGATGGGGAAGACGACCGATGGTGACGCGACGTCGCCTCTGCGCGAGGCGACGAACGAGGGCGCGATGGAGCGTCGACGGGTCGACGTCGGACGGAGGAAGTCGAGACGGAGGATGGAGAGTCGGTCGAGCGAGAGCGAGCGCGAGGAGGCGCCGCGGGGACGACGACGGGCGCGAGGACGACGACGGGCGGTGCTCGAGGAAGAATCGAGTTCGGAGGAAGAATTGGATTCGGATTCGGAATCGATGGGCGAGAGGGCGTCGGGAGGGGCGTCGGTGTCGGGAGTGGGAGGGGGGGCGTCGTCGGTGGTCGCGTCTCCGTCGCCGAGTTCGCCGATTCGAGCGCCTCTGAACATAGGTCGCCGCGCGTCTTCCGACGATACCGCGCGTCCGATGCGATTGAAAGGAAACCCGGCGGTCGGTGGCGCGAAATTCGAGCTCCACGCATCCTTGGCGTCTCGCCTGTACGATCATCAACGCGAGGGCGTGCGATGGATGTGGTGGTTGCATTGCAACGCGCGCGGTGGCATCCTGGCGGACGATATGGGTCTCGGTAAGACGTTACAGACGTGCGCGTTCATCGCGGGTGTGTTGCGAAGCGGTGCGGCGGAGCGCGTGCTCGTACTCGCGCCGACGACGCTTCTTCCGCACTGGGCCAAGGAATTCGAGACGTGCGGCTTGCGGTCGGGAAAGACGCTCTTCAAGTATTACGGAGGATCTCGCGTCGAATGCGAGCGACAACTCAAGGCGTGCACTTCGGGACGAGGCGTGCTGCTCACGTCGTACGGGATGGTGACGTCACGCGCACACGCGCTCGGGGTGCCGACGGACGAAGACGAGGCTGAAAAGGCGTCGACGCGCGAAGGACGAGGACGCGCGCCGACGGATTTCGCGGGCGCGTTTCGCTGGGATTGGGTCGTCATGGACGAGGGACACAAGCTCAAGAGCACGACGACGCAGCTCGCGCAACGCGTGCGTCAACTTCCTGCCAATCTGCGCATGATCGTCACTGGTACGCCGATTCAAAACGATCTCGGCGAACTGTGGTCTCTGTACGATTTGACGTGTCCGGGATTGCTCGGCGTCGAAAACGAGTTTCGTCGCCAGTTTGTGCATAAGATCACCGCGGGGCAGGCGGCATCGGCGACGCAAAGGCAACGCTCCGAGGCGAAGGAACTCGGGGCGACGCTTCGTCAGTTGACTCGACCGTATTTCCTTCGTCGTGAGAAGAGCGAAGTGTTGGCGAAAAAGGAGGACGAGACGACGACGACGACGACGACGACGACGACGACGACGACGAC
>CEUV01022441.1_pt1 | contig 10081 bp, 6 predicted proteins | sample 356401 | NCBI WGS metagenome assembly CEUV01 (sample SAMEA2622710, study PRJEB7988) | marine metagenome | isolation source: saline water (ENVO:00002010), including
GAGTTTGGTATTGGACAAAACTCTTGAGCATCTAGACCATTATTTATAACAGTAATGCTTGAGCCTTTGCAGTTAAATTCATCCATAATTCCTTTTTTAGAACTTTGAGATGGTGTAATGATATTGCTTATTTTTGGAGCAACTTTTCTTTGCATTCTTAAAAACGAATACCACAAGTATCTAGAAATCTTATATTTAATTTTATTTGAAGATGCTAATTCAAATTTAAAATCAAAAGTAATCGGATGATGGATAATTTCAATAAAAGGAAATCTTTTTTGTATTTCTATCATGCCATAACTAATTGATTGATTATCTATTACTATGTCGTAATCATCATTTTGTTTTAAATAAGTATTTGCTCTATTTCCAAAAGTTTTTAATTCTGGAAAACCACCAATTAATGCAGAAAAAAATTCATAATAATGATCAAAATTTTTATTTTCTTTTCTTTTAAATTTTTCTACTCTATCTCTAAAAGAAAAGGTCTCAAAAAGATCTAAACCCGGAAGCTTTATTAAATTTATTCCTTCATGAAGTTGAGGATATGGAGGACCAGATATTACATCAACATTATGTCCCATATGGCTCAGAGCGAATGAAATATCTCTAATATAAACTCCTTGGCCACCGCCAAATTTTGCACTTCTGTAACTTAAGACTGCTATTTTTAATTTTTGCAAAAGATTTTAATTAGTAAATGTAAGCCAATTTTGATACTTAGAATTATTCCCTGATACCGTCTGTTCAAATACTTTTTGAAGTTCAAGTGTTATTTTACCTCTTGCACCGTTACCAATAATACTTTTATCAACTTTGCTAATTGGAGTAATTTCAACTGCGGTACCTGTAAAGAAAGCTTCATCACAAGATATTAAATCTGAGTATGTTAAATCTTTCTCGACTACGCTGTATTCAAGATCTTTGGCAATTTTGATAACAGATTGTCTAGTTATACCATTTAAACAATGATCTGTTGTTGGTGTATAAATAATATTATTTTTTACAATGAAAATATTTTCACCACTTCCCTCAGATATAAATCCATTAACATCCATCATTAGTGCTTCATCAGCACCCTTCTCTAGCGCCTCATGAAGCGCCATTGTGTTTTGAAAATATGTTCCAATTATTTTATTACCAGAATGCAAAGGATTTTCGTATTGTGAATGAGTAGACTTAATAATTGAAATTCCATTTTTTTTTGCATCTGGATCCATGTAGGAGGGCCACTCCCAAGCTGCAATAGCAACATTAACACTCAAGTTATTAGCTCTAAGTCCAAGCCCTTCATTTCCAAGATATACAATTGGTCTAATATATCCTTCATTCAATTTATTCTGTGTCAAAATCTTACATTGGGCATCCAAAACTTCCTCAAAAGAAAATGGAATTTTAATATTTAATTTTTCAGCAGCATCAAATAACCTTTGAGTATGATCTTTTAACCTAAAGATAGCAGGCCCCGTTGAGGTCATGTATGCTCTTACCCCCTCAAATACACCTGTTCCATAGTGAAGAGTGTGTGACAAAACATGAATATTAGAATCGTCCCAATTTTCGAATGAGCCGTTTTTCCATATTAATTTGTTTTCAGTATTTACAAACAATTTTCAAGATATAATTAAAGTAATTTATTATTGCAAAATCGTATATAGAACGAAAGTAAAACATGGAAATTACAGAATCAATATTTAGAGAATATGACATAAGAGGTGAGTATCCAAATCAAATTAATGAAGACATAGTTAAGGAAATTGCGAGAGCAATTGCTTTTAAATGTCTTGATCTAAATATAAATGAAATTTGCATCGGAAGAGACGGGAGATTATCTGGAAAAAACCTTCTTAATTCAATGATAGACGGATTATTAGAATCAGGCATGGATGTAATAAATATTGATTTAGCAACATCGCCTTTATTATATTTTGCTGCAAAGAAAAATAAATTTAAAAGTGGGATTATGATTACTGGAAGTCATAATCCAAAAAACCATAATGGGATTAAACTAGTAATTAATGATAATCCAGTGTCTGGAAGTGAAATTTTGAGTTTAATTAAAATAGATAAGGTTTTTCCAAAAAAAATTGGGAAAGTTAAAAACTTATCTGTAAAAGAAAATTATATTGATGAAGTTTCAAATCATATACATATTAATAAGAAAATTAGGGTTGTGATTGACTGTGGAAATGGCGCAGCTGGATGCATTGCATCAGATTTATATAAAAATATTGGTTGTGAGGTTATTGAGCTTTTTTCTGAAGTTGATGGAAACTTTCCTAATCATCATCCAGATCCTGGGAAAATTGAAAATTTAGAAGATTTGATCAAAGAGGTAAAAATACAAAAAGCAGATTTAGGTTTAGCATTTGATGGGGATGGAGACAGAGTTGGACTAGTAACTGACAAAGGTCAGGTTGTATTCCCAGATAAAATAATGATGCTCTTTTCAAAAGATATTTTAAATTCAAAAAAAGGATCAATAATATTTGATGTTAAGTGCTCAAATTCGCTCTCAGATATAATTAAAAGTTCTGGTGGATATCCAATTATGTCTCCAACCGGTCATTTTCATATTAAAAATAATATTAAAAAACATAATCCTCTACTAGCTGGTGAAATGAGTGGCCATATTTTTTTTAATGACAAATGGTATGGTTTTGATGATGGTCATTATGCAGGTATTAGAATAATTGAACTGATTTCAAATAGCTCCAAAACCATTTCAACTTTGGTTGAACATCTTCCAAAATCATTTTCAACTCCTGAGTTAAATATAAGTGTTACTGATGAGAGTAAATTTAAAATTATTGATGATTTTGTAAAAAACTGTAATCTCGAAGGCGAGAAAATTACTTTAGATGGTCTTCGAATTAATTTTGATAATGGATGGGGTCTATTAAGAGCATCTAATACTACTCCAAAATTAGTTCTGAGGTTTGAGGGAGATTCTGAAGAAAGCTTATATGAAATACAGAAAAAATTTTTAGATGAACTAACTCGCATTTGTCCTGATATTAATATAAATTTAACTTAGGTATGAAGACAGATAGAAAAAGTATTATTCTTGAATCACTTGCAGGCATGCTTGAAGAAAGAAATATGTCAAAGGTAACAACAGCTTTATTAGCTGAAAAATCTGGTATTACAGAAGCAGCCCTCTATCGACATTTTCCAAGCAAAAGGTCTATTTATGCAGAGCTATTTTCTTTTTGTGATAGTGCAATATTTTCTAAATGCAATGAATTAAAAAAAGAAAAAATATCTTCAAAAGAAAAAATTAAAAATTCATTTTTGTTCTTTATGATATTTATAGAAAAAAATAAGGGATTTGCAAGACTACTGTCAAGAGAGGCATTATCTGTTGATGAGCAAAATGTAAATGATAATGTTAATCAATTTTATGAAAGATATGAGCTATTTCTTAGACAGGTCTTAAAAGAAGATAGTGATAACCTTATTACTCAACCTGGCGTATCAGCACAACTTATTTTGACAACGCTTGAGGGTAATGTCTCAAGATATATAAGATCTAAGTTTAAGGACTCACCATCGTCTTATATTGAAAACATATGGGAATTATTGGCAATAAGTATTTTTAAAAATTAATATTTTCTTCAAGAAATAGTTCAAAGTAAACATTATCTGTTGAATCCTCTTCAACTTTTCCAGTTAATTTATTAACTCTGACAAAGGATATATTTTCTGGAATTTTTTTATTCACAACATCAATTTTTTGTAGTTCGTTTTTCATATAACCCAGCCATATAGGTAAAGCTATTGTAGAACCGTATTCATTTTCTCCAAGTGATGAAAAATCATCGGTCCCAACCCATACTGTTGTAACAAGCTCTTCATGAAATCCTGAAAACCAGGTACTAACGGAATCATTTGTTGTACCAGTTTTTCCTCCTATATCATTTCTGTTGAGAAATGCAGACTTTCTTCCAGCAACTCCGTTTCTCATAAATCCTTCTAAAGTATCTTTAATTAGATATGAAATTCTCTCATCGATAACTTTTTCTTTTTTATTAAGAGGTTTCAAAATATAGTACGGTGATTTTATATTCATTTCTAATGTATCAAGCCATGGAAATGCATTAAAGCTGATATTTTTTGATTGATTTAAAAAATCCTCATGCGAAAAAATCACATTTCCATATCTATCAATTATTTTGTGGACGTAATGTATGTCAGGAAGATAACCACCTGAAGCAAAAACACTATATGCTCTTACCATTTCAACAGGTGAAAAATTTCCTGATCCTAATGCTAAAGATAGGTCATTAGGAAGCCTTGCTTTGTTATATCCAAATTTTTCTAAATATTTCTGAGAATTTTCAATCCCCAGCTCCCTTAATAATTTAATTGAAACAATATTTACAGATTTTGTAAGAGCATCTCTTAAAGAAATTGGTCCATAAAATTCTCCGGTATAATTCTGAGGCCTCCAAACACTTTCAAGATTTTCATCTTCGAATGCTATTGGTGCATCGTTAATAAGAGAAGATAAGTTATAGCCATTTGCTAATCCTGAAGCATATATAAATGGCTTAAAGCTAGAGCCTGATTGCGGATACGAAAGTCTTACCCTATCAAAATTACTAGAATTAAAATTTTTACCGCCATGATAAGCAATTATTTCACCTGATCTTGGATCTATTGAAATTATTGATGACTCTATTGCTGGAATTTGATCGAAGGCATAGAAATCAATATTGTTTTTTAAATAAATAAAGTCGCCGAACTCTAAAATATCATCAAACCCGTTTGGCCTTTTTCCTAACTTATTAATAGATTCTTGAGGTCGCGCCCACAAGTACTCATTTGACCATGTTACTTCAAGGAGATCTAAGTTTTGATTAATGGATATTATTTTGTTCTTTTCTACCTTAATAACAATAGCTTTTGTATGAGTTTTATAATACGGAAAAGAATTAAAAACATTACTGATTTGATTTTTAATATCGTCATCATCTAGGTTAATATCATTAAAGTAAGTTTCTTTTAACAGAAAATCTAAATTAAGTTCGCTTAAGTTCTCTTTCTGATCATCGTTAAATATATCTTCAAAATTTGGAGGTTGTCTCCAACCATGCCTCTTATCATATAAAAATAATTCTTGCATCATACTTTCTTTTGCATCGTCTTGGGATTCTGAATTAATGGTTGTGTATACCGACCATCCTTCTCTATAAGCCCTTAGTCCATATCTATCAATAATGTCTTGACGAACTAATTCGGCAATATAACCCGCATCTACATCATAAAGATTTATGTTATTAGCAATATTGATATTTTCGGAAACAGATTCTTGGTAATCCTCAAAAGTAATATGATCAAGAAGAAGCATCCTTGATAAAATCCAATTTCGTCTCTGCAGTGTTCTTCTGGGATCTTTTACTGGATTAACCCTTGAAGGAAGTTGAGCTAAAGCAGCAATTGTTGCAGACTCTGCAATATTAAGCTCGTTTAAATCTTTATCAAAATAAGTATTGGCTGCTGCCTGAATACCATACGACCTATTGCCCAAGAAAATTCTATTAACATAAAGTTCAAATATTTCTTCTTTATTTAAATTACTTTCTAATTCAAGAGCAAGAAAAATTTCTTTTATTTTTCTGATAATAGTTTGTTCTCTAGTTAGAAGGTATCCTCTTACAACCTGCATAGAAATGGTGCCACCTCCACCCTCGCAGCCTTCTGGCCTTAAGCATCTTAAAAAAGATCTAATAAGACCGGTATAACTAATACCTTGATGATTAAAAAAATTGTCATCTTCGGCTGCCAAAAAGGCATTTTTAATATCTTGCGGTATTTCCTCAAAAGTTATTGCTCTTCTTTTAATTTCACCAAACTCTCCAATAAGTATTCCATCTTTTGTATAAACCTTTAATGGCATTTGGAGTTCAGATTGATCAACTAAACTTATCTTGGGTAAATTCGGTTTTAAATATAGGTTTGTTGAAATGATTAGAATTAATGCAAGAATACACGTTGATATTCCTAAATAAAAAAGATATTTGATACTTTTTTGCATACTTTATTTTAATTCTTTCGTGCAAGAGAATATATCATTTAACATCCAAAAAAGTGTTTTTCTCCTCTTAGATGTTAAAATCACGTCAAATTTTTAAAACTATGAATATTTTTATTGTTGGACCAATGGGTTCAGGAAAGTCGACAGTCGGAAAAATTATTTCTGATGAGTTATTTCTTGGATTCTTAGACACTGATGAAGAAATTGAAGCAAGAACCGGAGCATCCATTGATTGGATTTTTGATCTAGAAGGAGAAGACGGTTTCAGAAAAAGAGAGAGCTCTATTTTGCAAGATTTAGCAGAAAAAAATTCAATTGTTCTATCAACAGGAGGAGGAATTATTCTAAAAGAAGAGAATAGAGAAATTCTTTCTTCAAGAGGCACAGTTTTTTATCTTGCAACACCGATATCTGTGCAACTAGAAAGAACAGCAAAGGATAAAGATAGGCCTCTACTTAAAAATGGTGATCCAAAAGAAATTCTTACTAAACTTCATAAGGATAGAAAAAATCTTTATGAATCTGTTGCTGATCATATTGTTGATACCGAGAACAAATCAAGTCAAGAGGTGGCTTCTGAAATAATCAAATTAGTAAAAAGTTGAGATTATGATTGAAATATTTGCTGGAAAAGGATCCTCAAAATACAAAATTTGTATCACAAATAAATCAATTCCTAAAAAAGAACTAAACAAAAATATCAAAAAAAATGCAAAAATTTTAATTATTACCGACTCTGGTATTCCAAAAAAATATATAAAAAGTTTAAAAAATAGTATTAGCAACAAAGTAGTCAAAGTTCATACCATTAAAAATGGTGAAAATGCTAAATCTTTCAAGACCTTTGAAGAGATAGTCAAAGTTTTAGCAGATTTAAAATTTTCAAGAACAGATTTAATAATAGCCCTTGGTGGAGGAGTTGTTGGTGATGTTGCTGGATTTTGTTCTTCAGCCTTTCTTAGAGGAATTGATTATATTCAAATTCCAACTACGCTTTTATCACAAGTCGACTCTTCAGTTGGAGGAAAAACAGCAATTAACATTCCTCAAGGCAAAAATTTAGTCGGCGCCTTTTATAATCCAAAGCTTGTATTAATTTCAACTAATTATTTAGAAACTCTTAGTGATAAAGAATATAAATCTGGATTAGGTGAAGTAGTCAAATATGCTTTAATTGAAAACAAAAAATTAAGAAATTTGATAAAAGAGCTAAATAAAAAAATAATAAAAAGAGATAAAAAAGTATTGCTTGAAATTATAAAGGAATCAATTCTGACGAAATCAAAAATTGTTACTAAAGACGAAAAAGAAAGTGGGATAAGAGCGATACTTAATTTTGGACATACTTTTGGTCATGCTATAGAGGCATACACCAATTATAAAAAAATGAGTCATGGAGCTGCTATAACTTTAGGAATGGTTATTGCTGCGAAGATTTCATTTTTCGAAGGTTATTTAAAAGAACATCAACTTATGAATGCCATTGGTTTAATTAACTCAATTGGTCTTGATACTGATCATTCAGAATTTAAATATTCAGATCTAAAAAAATATATCATGAATGATAAAAAAGTGGCTGATGGTAATCTCAACCTAATATTGATAAATGAAAAATATAAAGCTTTCAAAACAAGTAAATTTAATCAAGAAAGTATTTTAAAAGCATTTAAATTTTAACTAGGCAGCGTTCGCTGTTGTAGCTTTTAATAAATCATGAATATTTGATGCTGCGGGAATCACTAACCAGAATAAAGGCTCATATCTTTCAAAATCATCTAGAATCATCTTTCCTTTAGGGCTTTTAGTAAGTTTAAAGTGTTTAGTGAGAATTTCCTTTAAGTATTTTCTGTGTGGTTGCATTTCTTCAGTTGATATTCTCTCCAAGTTGACCAGTCCTCTATTACACTTATCAAAAAACGTTCTATCCTCATCAAGAACATAAGCAAATCCCCCAGTCATACCTGCACCAAAGTTCAACCCCACAGAGCCTAAAACAGTCACATGACCACCAGTCATATATTCACAACAGTGATCTCCAGCTCCCTCAACCACTGCATTGGCACCAGAATTTCTTACAGCAAACCTCTCTCCAACAGAACCTGATATAAATAATTCACCGCCAGTGGCACCATAAAGACAAGTGTTTCCTGCTAAAACTATTTTGTTTGATCTAGCATAAGCTGAGTGATTTTTAATGACAATTTTACCTCCATTCATACCCTTTCCTACATAGTCATTTGCATCTCCATCCAAGATGAGGTTCAGGTTATTTGCATTCCAGCATCCAAAGCTTTGTCCAGCAGAACCTTTAAATTTAAGTGATAGTTTTTTTGGAAGGCCTTCTTCACCATATTTGTTTGCAATAAAGCCTGAAACGCTTGCTCCAATTGATCTATCCATATTTGAAATTTTAAAATTCAATGTTCCTTTTTTTTCTTGCTTAATAAATTTCATTGCCTGTTTTAATATCTTTTGTGCTAATTTTCCTTCATCCCAAGGTTCATTTTTTTCGACTGTACAAAAATAAGGTTCTTTATTTTTTTCATCTTTTTCTAAAAGACCTGATAGGTCTATTGATTTATATTGACCTTCGATTTCTTTTATTTGTTTTAGATATTGAGTTTGACCGATAATATCTTCTAGTTTACTTACACCGATATTTTTTAAATGTCCCCTTACATCATTTGCTATAAATTCAAAATAATTAATAACTTTTTCTTTTTCACCTATAAAATGTTGATTAATTAGATCACTTCTTTGAGTTGCTACACCTGTAGCACAATTATTTAAATGGCAGATTCTTAGGTATTTACAACCCATAGAAATCATTGGACCTGTTCCAAAACCAAATGATTCTGCGCCTAATATTGCTGCTTTAACTACATCGAGACCTGTCTTCATCCCACCATCAGTTTGTAACCTTACTTTGTGCCTTAGGCCTGCGTCTCTGAGGGATTGATGAGATTCTGCCAAACCTAATTCCCATGGTGAACCTGCATATCTTATTGAAGTTAATGGACTTGCACCAGTGCCGCCATCATGACCAGAGATTGTTATTAAATCTGCATAAGCTTTTGCAACACCAGCTGCTATTGTTCCTACTCCAGGCTCTGAGACTAGTTTTACAGAAACTAATGCTTTGGGATTTACCTGCTTTAGGTCATAAATAAGTTGAGCTAGATCTTCAATAGAGTAGATATCATGATGAGGAGGTGGAGATATTAATGTAATACCAGGAGTTGAATATCTTAATTCAGCAATTAATTTATTGACCTTTCCTCCAGGTAATTGTCCTCCTTCTCCAGGCTTTGCACCTTGTGCTATTTTAATTTGCAGTACTTCAGCATTAACTAAATAGTGTGGTGTAACGCCAAATCTGCCAGAAGCAATTTGTTTAATTTTTGACATTTTTAATGTCCCGTATCTATGTTTACCCTCTCCTCCCTCTCCAGAATTTGATCTAGCTCCAAGAGTATTCATTGCTTCTGCAAGAGTTTCATGCGCTTTTGGAGAAAGAGATCCTAAGCTCATCCCGGCTGAGTCAAACCTCTTAATTATTTTTTGAACGGGCTCAACTTTCGATCTTAATTTTTTTGGATCTTTTACGATCTCTAAAAGATCTCTTAACATAGCAGGAGGTCTTTTATCTACAAGATCAGCATATTCTCTATATATTTCTTTTGAGCCTGAAGAAACAGCCTCTTGAAGCTTTTTTACAATCTCTGGATTATAAGTGTGGTACTCGCCACCATGAACATATTTTAAAAGTCCACCAACATTCATCTCGGACAGATTGGATCGTGCGTAATCATTGAGTGCTTTATTTTCTTTATCAAGATTATCTAAACCCTTTCCACCAATCCTGCTTTCAGTATTAGTAAAACATAAATCTACAACCTCATGATTTAAGCCTACTATCTCGAATAGTTGAGAGCCTCTGTAACTTGATATTGTAGAGATACCCATCTTAGAGATTATTTTGAGCAATCCTTTATTTATGCCTTTTCTATATCTAGCACAATTTTCATGAGGCGAACCTTT
>CEUV01026295.1_pt1 | contig 10076 bp, 11 predicted proteins | sample 356401 | NCBI WGS metagenome assembly CEUV01 (sample SAMEA2622710, study PRJEB7988) | marine metagenome | isolation source: saline water (ENVO:00002010), including
AACATCCGCCTACGAGAGCGTGGCACCAAGCGTGTACACGTTTTCACAGGCTCGATCACAATGGTCGACAAGCCTGCTGGTGGCCCTGCTTGGCTCCCAGACAAGATCAAGAAGGCTAACGTCAAGAAGCAAGGCATCGAGCACCTTTGAGGCGCTTGATCACTTCTGATCTTTGACTCGCTCGTCGAGTGTTGCCACAAAAGTGGCTTGCCGCCCCATCAAGGATTCAGGTCCTTGATGGGGCCTTTTTTTATTATTTTTTTCTGCAATGCCCTCATTGATCGAGATTACTCGATGACTGCAGTTATCGGATTCCTGCTCTTCCAACCATCAGTGCAGTGCTCATTAAGAAGTAAAAAGCCAATGTTAGGACGAGGGAAATCCAAGCACCTTTGCGTATGTCCACATGTACATTTCTTTGTTGTGACTCGCCCGATACTCTGCTCTGTGTCGCACTGATTGCAAGAAGAATTACAGCTGTTGCAAATGGTATAAGCAACAGAATGTTCAATGTATCAAAATCTTGGCTATCTCCAGTGGAGGCAATCATCATCGAGACCAATATCATCGCCAATGGGAAACCAAGGCCAAAGAAAAACCCACGAGTAAACATTACACCCTTGGCATCCGTTTGAACAAATTCAAGCGCAATGTTGCTCGAACACGTAGGGCACGCAACAAACTTCGATCCGATAGGGACTCTCAACAATTGGCTGCAATCAGCGCATTCAATGATGGTGGAGTCCATGTAGTGAAATGACGTTTGGTATTTATTTTTGTAAGTAGTAGATTTAGCTCTGCGAGTTTCATTTATGTGTCATGGATTGATAGAATCAACATGGAGAGGTCAAAATTTTCTGCAACCTCTCCAAAGTTTGTTGCTGCTGTGTTCATCATCGTAATTTCAACAACGTTGCTCATCGGTCTCTCTGAACGAGGTAGAAGTTTGACGCAAGAGGAAGAAATTCTCAGTGGTGTTTTCACATTGTTATGCATACTGCTCGCGCCTCTCGCTATCATCGGTGTAAATATTGCTCAGAAGAACAAATCTCGTGTTGCGTTACAAATGAACGAAGACAATCAAGCAGAATGAAATTATCAAACAGACTTCGGTTTGAATTGATGATTTTTCAAATCATCTGGAAGTGGAGCCATTTGCCCCTGTTCTGCAATCGACTGAGCCCATGTGACTAATGCATCATAGTGCTCACTCGTACCGAGTTCACCAAGCCAGATGCGATCGTTTCCATCCATCATCAGTGAGACATTCTTCATGCTGCATGGGCCTAAGCAGCCTGAAATAGAGAGTTTGACGTGTTCCTTGAGCCCATGTTCCTCCCAGGCAGATTTCAGCATATCAATGGGAACAACATCGTTTCCTTTTTCGAGACGACCACAACAGCAACCGTCACAGACCATCAATCGTGGTGCCATATCTCTCAACTCTCATTCAAAGGGTTGCACGAACGTAATCATCGTTATCGATTGGAACCCAAACGTTTGACTTCTCATTGTTTTGGATTTCAACTCGGTACGGATTGCCTTGATCCCACAATTTGATGATTCGACCTTCAGCAAATTGACCAACGTTTGCATACACCGTATCTCCAAGATTGAATCGAAGTTCTTCAGCTTGACATTCCATGAGTCCTTTCTGAAGTGCATCGTGATCAAGATCTCGGCCGATGAAAACAAATCGGCATTCTCGTGTTTCACCTTCCTTCCACAAACCGATCTCCCGACTAAAATCGCCTCCAAAGAGCATGTGAACGCCTTGGAAGACATACTTTTCATCAATGCCTTTCACAGCGAGCACGCCTTTGTAACGGAACAAGTTTTCACCGTGTTGGCGCATGAGGCTACCGATGTAACGATTGAGTTTGTTCACATTGAGCTCCCCTTCAAATTTCATACTCGTCGAAGTGACACGGTCATCATGCTCGTGCTCTGCTTCAGTATCGAGGAATTCAGGATCCATTTCAAGGGTCTTTTCCAAATCAAATGCGCCGATGTTGATGAGTTCTTTTGGATCAATGATGCTGTTTTGTGTATGGAAGATAGGTGCAAAGCCATTGATTGATTTGATACGAGCCTCAACATCGCTGAGTTCTTGTTCATCAACGAGATCAATTTTGTTAAGCATAATTCGGTCTGCAAAAGCCAATTGCTCAACGGATTCATTTTCAACACCCTCTGGCTTCTCATCATCGAGATGTTGCACGATGTGCTTTGCATCAACAACAGTGATAATTCCATCGAGGTTGTAATTGTTTGAAACCCTCTTGTCAGCAAAGAATGTCTGTGCGACAGGAGCTGGATCGGCAAGACCAGTCGTTTCGATAATGACGCCATCAAAATCTTTGATTCGATCGTACATATTGTCCAGTACTTCGGTAAGATCGCCACGAACAGTACAACAAATACACCCATTCATGACCTCAATGATGCTTTCCTCTGAACTCTCGACGAGGATATTTTCGTCAATGCCAATATCACCGAACTCATTTTCGATGACAGCGAATTTCATTTTGTGTTCAGTACTTGTAAGAATATGATTGAGAAGGGTGGTCTTTCCTGAACCAAGAAATCCCGTTAATACAGTTACAGGTAATCGGTTGTCTTGTTCGCTTGGCCTCATCATGCTCGTTCAGTATTTTTTCATGCTTAATACCTATTTAACCCGTACTATTATTTATTGGCAAGGTCGTTATTACTATTCATTCAAAGCAGTATCTCACAGACCCACTGCAAGCACTTTGATTTCCCAATACCTGACCAGGGGGTAATCGGATTGATCCTCTGAGCCTATCCAATAATCATAGAACTAGTCACAGATTATGGTAGGATGAAAATTAGTATCTGACAAGAAGTAAAAGCAACATTGAGACGGCGAGAATAGCATTTACAGTTCGAATTTTGTTCCAACGATTCCATGGAATTTCGAAATCAGCACGAGATAATGTGGCTTCAGATTCCTCCAAGGACTCAATATCCAAATGTTGTAATGAATTATTTAGAGGTATATTACATCGAAAAGTTGGCAACTGAACTCCTAATAGATACAGGATCGATGCAAATACGAGAAGATAGATTTGTGTTCCACTAAGGTTCATTATTCCTAGAATCAATGTGAGAATAATTGAGAGAATTGAACCAGCCCAGACAAGAATGAAAAGTGGTTGGTTGTTTTGTATGATTCCATCCATGTGTTTGAATGCCAATAGATACTCCTTGTCAGTGAGTTTCGCAATACCTGGCATCACAACGATTGCAAATCCAAACAACAATCCTGCCACCAACGAGCAGAGCATTATCGTCGACACGAGTGCGAAATGTAAAGGCTCCATGTTCGATGCCAAACGAACGCGTTAATAATACATAATCGTGATTTAGAATGTATTTATGCAGTGGATACCGACGCGTGGAATGCCAGTAGAAAGGGTATCTCGAAGGATAATGAACTTCAATCAATTTTCTAGTTATTCCCATTGTTGAGGGGTTTGTATGAAAATTGGTGTTGGATTACCTTTGTTCCCCCTGCGAAACAACATGATGATTAGCAAAATTGCTATCAAAATCAAAAGTCCTAGGCTTGCCCATAGCAATCTTGCTTCAGTAGAACTTTCTTTATCACCCGCACCAATTGTTGCTTCTAGACATAAATTCTCGACTGAATCTGGGCATGGATCCGTCGCATCAACCAAACCATCGCCGTCGAAATCTCGTTGATATGCATCGCATCCTTCAAGATTAGCAGTTGATGTGTCTTTCGAATCTTCGCAAGCATCCAATGAGTCAACAACACCGTCGTTATCGGTGTCTCTTTGAGAAGCTCCACAACCGTTTTCATCGACATATCGCCTTTCACTCGAACTTGTTCCCGGGCAACGGTCACCATCAACTCCGTTTGGGTTATCGCCATATCCATCATTGTCAGAATCTTGCCATTGCGATGGCTCATTTTTGAATGCATCTGGGTTGTTTCCGCTTTGCGAGTCTCCATAACCGTCTCCATCTGAATCTCTAAATTGGGTTGCGTCCAATGGAAAGTCATCTCCGTTGTTGCCCGATGGGTTGTCTCCGTATCCATCTCCATCCGAATCTTTCCATTGTGTTGAGTCATATGGGAATTCGTCGGTGTTGTCTCCCCAGCCATCATCACAATATCCATCTCCGTCATAGTCTTGCCATTGATAATAATCATCAGGGCACATGTCTGGACTGAACCCATTTGGATTGTCGCAATATCCATCCCCATCAGCATCTTGCCATTGCGTGTAATCTTCTGGACAACGATCTCCGTTGTACCCCCATGGATTGTCTCCATACCCATCATTGTCACTATCGGATTGTTGGGTTGAATCGTTTGGAAAACTATCCCTCCCATCTCCAATTTCATCTCCATCAGAATCTAGGTCTAACAACGCAACAAACATGTCGTCATAACCACTAGTACTTCTTTCATCCAAACCTATGCTTAGGGAGGTTGAATTGGTTCTACCTGTGACATAAACTACTCCGTTTGAATGGATATCAACAGACTTTAGTTTGTCCATCTCGTTACCCGTAGCCCCAACAACGCCTTGCCATTCACCCGTTGAGTCTAACCAGGACACGTACATGTCCCAATCTGGTTCCCATGAGTTTGTATTGTAGAGATAGTAATTTCCAAACGTGATTGACGTGGACATAAAATGACCTATGATTACCACTTTATCGTTCGAACCTATTGTCACATCAAAAGCACAATCTTGACCATTACCTTCGGCAGACTCGGCCCAAACCCAGTTCCCATCACTATTGACTCGAGAGATAAAAATATCTTGTTGACCTACGTAACTTTGTAAATTTGTTGAACCCAAAGACATAGCTCCGCTGAAGTAACCAACTATTGCGAAATCGCCATTTTGAAACGAAGAGATCCCCGTAATTCGCACCAGGTTCGCTTCTAAGTTTGTAGCACCTAGCCAAGTTCCATTTTCCGATGAAATGAATGAAACGAAGTTTTGGCTTTCAAATGTTGATGCTAGTGTGTAAGGCCCGAATTGTATTTGTCCATTGTATACTCCAACAATAGAAACTATACCCTCTGAATTTATTGCTAAATCGTATCCAGCATCGCCATTGTTGCCTTCAGCGCTATTCGCCCATTGCCAATCTCCATTTCCGTCTATTTTAGCGATAAATACCTCTGCTTGACTGACATTGGAATTGAAAATTGTGTGAAGACCGAAATTCATAGAATCTGCCCGAAAGTAACCAGCAACAATTGCACCCCCATCTGAAGAATCATGAACTGAGTAGATGAAGGAATGTTGGTCTTGATTAATCATTTTGCCCCATGTAAAATCACCGCCTGAAGTGGCTTTGAGGATAAATGGCTGGTAAATCCCGGGATAGGAATTCGTCATAGTGATCCCCTGTGCTGAAATTTCTGAAGAATTAGAAGCACCTCCTATGAAAACGCCATTTGATGTCAGCGATAGTGTATGATGCTGTGAGCTTGTGTAACCATCAACGCCTCCAATTTGGTTAGCCCACATCCAGTAACCATTCGGTGACATTTTTGCTAGGAATAAATCACAAATTCCAATTCGTTCAAGGAGAATCGCTCCTAGTTTCAAGTCATAGCAAAAAACTCCAGAAATATACGCATTGCCAGAGGAATCTACAACAATCGCCTCACCATATTCATTTCCTGAGCCTTCTGATTGGATTTGTCTCTCCCAGCCAATGTTAACGCCAGAACTTCTCGCCTCAGTTAGTGCAACCTCCTGAATTACAGTTAGTTCGTTCACAATATCATTTTCCTTGTATTGTTCTTCTTTGTGGTCAAAGTTGAACAAAGGAGATAGTAAAATCGCCGAGATTAATAATGCGATTGGGATTCTTGAATGAGCCATATTCAACCTCCTGTACATTCATTCGATATTATTCGGCTCTTTCAATGCATCCCCGGACTGAGAATTAAATTATTATCTCCGTATCAGAATTTCAGTATAACCCTTGAATCCTCTTTGAATAAAATACATTCAACCGACAAATCATTACCAGGAAATCTCAAGGGTTCTTGTAAACCCCTCAAGACATTATGGAGGAATACGATGGGTGTTCAGTCCCTCAGTACACTGCCTACCCTCTGCCTAGTCATCGTTTGAAATGTCAACCATTGTACTTCTTCCACGACCCACCTACCACAGGACGCGTGAACCACGTGTTGGAGTTGGGCGGATGTTCCACCCACTCGTAGCCCTCTTGGACAACACCGACGGCGTCAATGCGGGGTTTATCATCAAAGCTTGCAACAAAATCGTCAAACATCTTTTCCTCGTCATATTCATCGAGCAGCTTAATTCCCGTTCCCCCCGGTCTGGAAAGAATGGCGAGCAACATGCCGACGGTCATGGTGGCTAACGACCCAATCTGTATGTTCTTGTACAGGTCGCAGTTGTCAGCCTCGTTGATCAAGCATTCCAAACGTAAATCACCTGAGAAAGAGAAAAACGGAATGGAGAGCACAATGAGAAAAAGGCCTAGGGAGAACCTAAGGTCTCGCATAGGACGCAATTTATATCCCACATAATTGAGCCTATCTCAAGTAATTCTTGAGGCGATGCCCTACAAAATATGGGTTCAGTCACGCGCCCGATGCACCTGCAAATAACAAGAACAGGCCAAAGCCCAAGAGCGGGACGATGAGCGTTAGAAGATGAAACAGAGAGAGCGCAAGGTTGGTCGTCCCGTTCTCGATTCGCTTACGGGTGATCCGGACGAGATAGACCACGTACATGAGCACGAAAATCGGCGAAAGCCCGAGACTGATGCTGACAACTGGGTAAACAACGAACTCCCAGAAATCCAAAAACCAAGAGGGTTGATCGTCCCATACGTAGTCTATCCAAATCATACTGAGGATGAATGGGAAAAAACCCAAAGCAACGAACGGCAGCCACCAAATCTCTGTATCACCAATCTTGCCCGGGACAGGTTCAGACTCCGAAGATTCAGGCATGTCGTTAGACAGGTCTTCACCCATGGTATGAGTAGAACCATGCCGATGCAATTATGGTTTGGGAGGGCAGACGGCTCGCTTCAACGTAATCCGCCTGAGAAAATCGCATTGATGAGTGCAAGCATTGGCATCGCCACGCATACCGCTCCGCCAGTCATCAAGCCGTAGGCGAATTGTTCTCTACCGGTCATGCGACCCCAGACAATTCCCACAATGATGAGGATGGGCCAAAGTCCAATGAAGGCTTGCCGAAGCATGAGATTCCTCTCATAATCCGGACTCGTGTAGGCGTATTCGATGAACGATGGCTCTCCGTAATTGGTGGCGATGTGAACGGTGCCATCGGTGTTGATTCGGATGAACATCCCTTCCTCGCAATCAACCTCCGGACCGTTTTCCTCGCAATACTTGAGGTCCAGTTTGTACCATGTGTTTCCACCTTCTACAATCGGGTCAAAGGACGCCGACGAAGGCTCCACAGAAGAGCCCCAAAGCAACCCCGTAACGCCACGACCGTATGCGTTTGGTGCATACACTTCAACCAAGAATTCCCAACAATCTTTATCACAATCTGGGGGAAATTGTTCCGAAAAACCGTTCGACATTGTAATTTCATAAACATCATATGTCTCGTTATCCAATTCAACATATGAATCAAACTTAGGAGTGTAAACTGGACCATGGAGCATGTAATCATCATGGCTCTGTATTGCAATGCTCACGAAAACCAGCGCGGAAATAATCGGTAAGAGCAACCCTATCAAGAAAAGAGGAGGGCCTTGGGAGTCGCCGTCTTTTGGGGTTTCTGATTGGACAAGAGGTGGCTCAGCAACACGCTCGGGGGGCGGCGCCCCATCCTCTGCCATAAGAGGAGATGGTGTCAATTGAATATGACACTTCTCCCACCGATTTGATGCTCGACAAACACTTGAAATGCCTCAAAATCCGCATTAATCATGAAGGGTTTGCTCGTGTCCGGATGAATGATTAAATGAGAGAATGGCTTGGTGGACAACGATATGTTCAGGATCTTCCGTAGAGAATATTGGGAGGAGTTACGAGATTTTATTGCTCACACACCACCGAAATTCAAGATGTTTTGTGTCCTGTTTATTCTCATTGCAAATATAGCAGGAACCACCCCTTTTCCTCAATATTTCCTTCAGGGACCCCTCGCTCTACAATACTTCTTGATGATTTGGACCTGGAGTCTCCTGGCCAACGTTGTGTTCATTTTCACCATGTCGTTGTGCTTTTTCATACCGCTCAAAATTGCTGTAAATGCAAAGTCCAAAATCAGATATTTCCTCTCCCCGCTGTTGGCCTCTCTCTTGGTACCGATTGGCTTCATCGTGAGTTGGTTTTTCGTTTGCATTGGTACCGAGTTCGACAGTGGCAGTTACGGCGAACCACTTTGGGCCGTGGATTGGTCAATCATCGACTTCGTTCTACCGATTTCGTTGGCTGCGGACTTGGATAATTTGGGGTATTTCATCTGGGCCTACAATGGATTATGGGCTCCCATGCTGGGCTTATCGCTGATGATATTCTCGTCTGTCCCGGTCCCAAAACAGGATGATTCAATGACGGGAACACGGGGATGGCCGTTATCGGAGGTAGAACAACATCAGAAAAAGGGCTTCATTGGTTTCGTTGTGTTTCTGTTCATGTTTGTGTTCTTTGAATGGTACCGTTTGTTCAAGTGAGAAAACGTTCACTACGACCAGAAGAAGAGAAGATAGATGATGAAGACAACAAAGGCAACGGCCGCCAAAGCGACAAGCCCCGAGCCTGCGGTGAGCCCCACGCCAATATATTTCGCGACCCGTTGCAACACCTCTGCCGAGGCCGAATCGGAGAACTGCTCCTGTTGTTGAACGACGGACCCGTGGCTAGAGGTTGATGTCGCTGCTCCAGCCTGTTGAATTGGTTGTTGGAGGGACACCTTTGGTTTGCGCAAAGCAAATCCTGATTGTGTCAATGCAGCTGCAATTGGAACCAAGACGAAGCAGGAGACGAAGAGTCGAGTCAGGGTTGGTCCCCACGAGCCTCCATCGCAGGTCTTGTAGGTCTCACCGTCTTGGACAATCTCGCCACGTGCTTCCTCTGGGCACATCACGTCGTAGGAAAACGCGCTAAAGAAGACGAAAATGGCCACCAGGGCAATGACCACGCCCGTAATCGATACCGCCATCGACCACTGGTTGCGGGTCAAATCAAACGGGTATCGGCCGTCCAATGTTGAGGGCTTCGGCACGGGTTGCTGCGTTTTGCAAGCAGGGCATTCCACCTTCCCCTTGTAGCCAGCCGGTACAGCGAGCAGCACCCCACACACGCGGCATCTGAACTTAACTTTCCCTTCCTTGACTTGTATGGCATCGTAAACTTCCGTCGTATCCGATGGTGCCTCTGAAGGTTGGACAGCTGCAGCAGAACGTGAATCGTGGTCCTGCAGTCGGGCGATGAGAACGCCTTTGGCGCCTGAAACAGGCAGCCCTCTCTCTCGAAGCACTTCCTTGAGGTCGGCGACCGTCAGCCCGTCGTAATCGGAAGCCATGCCCTTCGCTTGCTGGCTGGCCTTACAAGTTTTCAGCCGATGACCTGCCCGTTCCGGGAGAAAACACAAGAAGACCGCAAGCAACCCAGCACCGGATTCGGTGGGGTATACTCGTGGAGGAGAAATTTTGGGAAACCGGTGCGAAGGTCGTTGACTTCGAGGACACCAAAGAGTCATCGCCATCCACCCGCCTCTTGGCCAAACTGATTTGCCCTCCGCTGTTCCTCTTCGCGGCGGTTGTTGTCCCGATTGACTTCCTGCTGTCGAGCGATGCAAAAATGATTCTTGCAGGAATTCTGTTTCTTGCTTTACCCTATGCTCTGGTCCCTCTTGCCATTTACGGAGCGTATGTCTCAATGCACACCGACCACACCCTTCGTATCAGCACGGTGTATGGCACCATTGAGGAAATCTACACGAGGGGGGACAAAGTGACACGCACCGTCTACCCCATCAAGGAAGTCCTACGGATCAATCTGTCTGACCCATGCGGTGACGGAGGGGGGG
>CEUV01149700.1_pt1 | contig 10069 bp, 7 predicted proteins | sample 356401 | NCBI WGS metagenome assembly CEUV01 (sample SAMEA2622710, study PRJEB7988) | marine metagenome | isolation source: saline water (ENVO:00002010), including
CGCGCGAATCGCCTCCTCGACGACGAGTCTCGGATCTAACTGCGCGAGCACGCGCGCGAGCACGCGCGCGAAGACGCGTTCGTCCGCATCTCCGTCCTCGAGCGTCATCACGTCGCCGAGCACGCGCGTCGCGAGGTGATGATGCGCGAATCATCGAATCATCATCACATCCACTCATCATCCGCAGACGCCGCCCCTCGCGTCGTCATCGATCGCCCATCTCTCTCGCGCGTCTCCACATGTCGCCCACCACCGCGCTCGACGCCTTGGCGCGATCGCTCGGCGTCGACGTCGGCGTCATACCGCTCTACATCGCGAGCGCGCTCGTCACCGTGGTCATCGTGCATCTTCTCTCGACGCGCACATCGTCGCGCGGTGGCGCCGACGCACCGCGCGCGACCGCGCAAAACACGAAAATCGATCCACGAACGCCGTACACGCGAGATGAGATCGCGAGACACGCGTCCGTGGACGATCTGTGGGTCATCATCGACGACAAGGTGTACGACCTCACCGACTACGTCGACGAACATCCGGGCGGCGTCGACGCCGTCGCGAAGAACGGGGGGGGGACGCCACGGAAGGGTTTAAAGGGCCGCAACATCCATCGAGAGTGTTTGATATCGTGGAGGAGTATCGCGTGGGCGTCTTGGCGAGGGAGTGAACGGGTCGGTTCCGTCGCGAGAACGCGCGCGGGACGCCGACGGGACGGGACGACCGAACCGCGCGCGCGGAGAGAATAGAGGACCGCGGTCGACGCGTCGTCGCTCGATTCCCGACGAGTCCCGAGATTTCATTTCATTTCGTTTCAACTCGCGCGTCACGCGTCCGCGTCCCGACCGCTCGTCCCGAGACGTCCCGAACCGCGTCGTCCCGAACCGCGTTCCCGGCGCGCGCGAATTCGTGAGAAATGGGTCGACACGACGACGTCACTTTGTTGCGGCGTCACACGCGCGCGCGCTTCTCGCGAGCGACCTCGACGACGACGAACGAGGGATCGACCGCGCGTGAGACCGTTCCTCTCGTCCGCCGACGCGACTCGAGCGCGCGCGAGGACGACGGCGAGGATGACGTCGACGTCATCATTCGCGACGGCGACGATTCGAACAGCCTCGCGCGACGCCGAGGGAACGAGGAGACGCGCGCGTTCGATGGGAACGCGCGTCGTGCGTCCATCGTCGACGTCGCGCGCGCGTCGCGTCGATGGACGAGAGGGAGGCGTCGTGGGATGGACTCGAAGGAGGCGGACGACGGCGCGCGCGGGACCGACGCGCGACGGCGGCGAACGCGACGAACGGGACGCGAATGAGGAGGCGAATGAGGAGGATGCGACCGTGGAACGGGATTTGGAGCTCACGCAAGGGATGGTCGACGCCATGAACGCGCGTAAGGCGAGGAAACGTCGCGATGGAGGCGCGCAACAATCGACGGGCGGGTTGGAGGACGTCAACCCGGTGGCGCTGGGACGAAAATCGCGCGCGGCGTTTAATCAAGTGTTCAAGCGTCTGACGTCGCTCACGTCCATTCCGGGACAGAGTGGATCGGTGATGGACGAAGGGACGCTGGATGCGGGGGTGTACGACGAGGAACTGCTGAGTGGGAGTTCGGTGGGGGAGTACGAGACGCCGAACGCCAAGTTTACGACGGTGCTCGTGACGGGGGCGACGGGACGCGTGGGACGCGTGTTGATTCGTAAGTTGCTCCTGCGTGGATACACCGTCAAGGCGCTCGTTCGACGAGAGAGCGACGCGGAGAAGTTACCGGGTCTCGTGCGAGTCATCGTCGGCGACGTCGGGGATAAGGAGACGATTCGAACCGCCGCGGCTGGGGTGAACAAGGTGATTTACTGCGCGAGCGCCTCGACGCGCGTGACGAGCGATTTGTTCAACGTCGACGTCGAGGGCGTGAAGAACGTCGTGTCGTGCATGCAAGATTACTACCATAAACTCGCATCGAGACGCGCGGGGAGAAGCGCGAAATCCAAGGTGATGTTGACGAATTTTAAACATCCGACGGCGTACGAGACGTGGACGACGAGCGACGACGCGGGAGCGGGAGGCGCGGGCGATTCTGATGGACGATGGGCCGCCGCGGCGGAGATGCAGCGCGTGAATTTCGATCCGTTGTATCCGGAGGATGAGGAGAAACCGTATAAATTCGCCACGTTTAACGGATTCATCACCAGTCGCGCCGTCAAGGCTGAAATCGCCGCGTCGGTGGATGCGTTACAAGCCGACGTCGATTACGCCACCATGGAGGGTTTACTCTTCCGATTAAAGGGCGACGGGAAGCGGTACAGCGTCATGCTCACGCAAGACGACGGGCAGAGGTTTCGATTCTCCTTCAACACCACCGGTGGATGGCAGGTGATTCGCATGCCCTTTCACAAATTCGTCAACGAGGGCGAGACGTCGTGGGGCGCCGACGGCGAGGAGACGCTCGATTTATCGCGCGTGACGGAGATTGGCGTTCGGTTCGACGCGAAAAAGAATCAGCGCGACGTCTCCATGACGGACGTCATGAGTGGGAGCAATAACATGTTCAATCTCACCCTCGAGTACGTCAAGGCGATTCCTCGCGGCGAGGAGCCGGATGTCATCTTGGTGTCGTGTTTCGGCGCCGGTTTGGAGGAGGGCGAGGAGAGAGAGCGTGTGCTCAAGATGAAACGCGACGGCGAGCGCGTGTTGCGAAACTCTGGGGTCGGGTACACGATCGTTCGACCGGGTGAACTCGTGGACGAGGCCGGGGGCGGGAAGGCGTTGGTGTTTGATCAATCGGAACGCATCAACACGCCGATTTCGTGCGCCGACGTCGCCGACGTCTGCGTCAAGGCGATGCACGACGAACAGGCTCGCAATCGCTCGTTCGACGTCGGATACGAGTACGAGAGCACCGAGTCCGAGTACGAGTTGATCACGCAGGTGAAGAGCAGTAAGAATGGTAATTACCTCACCCCGGCGCTCGAGTCGCTCGAGAGAAACACGTAGCCCGTCGCGCCGACGTGAATGTAAGATGACGCGACGACGATTGATTGATTACGTTTGGATACACGCGTATAACCTTTGAATACACCACACCTACGCGCGCGCGCTCGTCTACCTCACGACGTCGCCCCCTTGAGCTGCGGTCGCGCGACGCCGAGTAAAGATTCATTCTCCTCGACGTATCTCTGCAAGAGACGCTCCGCCGCCGCCGCCGCGAGCTCCCTCCCCTCCGCGCGTCCACCCTCGGCGTATTCGCGCAATTTCTTCGCGCACAGCACCACCCCATACATCGCCCGCACGTCTCGCCCGTTGGTGAAATCCAACGCCGCGGCGAAATGATTCTTCGCGTCCCTCAGATTTCTCTCGCCGCCCATCGAATACAACGTCTCCGCGCAGCGTCTGTGCGCGCTCGGATCGAACGGCATCGCGCACATCACCTCCTCGTAACAAAACAACGCCTCCTCGTACGCACATTTCACCGCGTGCGCGCGTCCGAGCTCCAACCACCCCCGTTCATCCCCCCCGTACCGTTCCGCGTACTCCGTCAGCGCGCGCAGCGCGCCGGCGTCGTCGCCCGCGCTCTTCTTCGCCGCGACCCGCGCGCGCGACGCTCGTCCATCCGCGTCTCCATCTCTCGACGACTCGATGTCACGTATTATTTTCTCCGCTTCCTCCCCGTCTCCTCTCGCCATCGCCATCGCGCACCGCGCGAACCTCGCGCGTCTCGACGTCTCGCCGAACCGCTCGCCGAGCGCCGTCGCCAACGCGTCGCCCGCCGTCGTCTCCCCCGCGTCCGCCAACGCCCACACCCCTCGCTCCGCTCGCGCGTGCGCATCGCGCGCGTCGCGAGACGACCCCGCGAACGCGCGCGATTCCCCGCGCAGAGGATCCTCGAGCGCGCGCGCGTGCGCCGTGAATGCGCGTCGCCACGCGCAGGAAATCTCTCGACCGTCGCCTCGTCTCGCGTCCTGGACCACCGCGGCGAGGACCGCGCGATCGGGAGAGGACGAGGTGGACGATGGGCGTCGTCGCGCGTCGTCCAGGACGGAGAGACGCGTCATGCGAACGCGCGAAGGCGCGATCTGATGACATCCTTCATGATTCATTTCATGCATCCTCATCTTCGCGCGCGCGTTCGCGCGAGGGACGTCGTTCGGACGCGCGTTCGTTCGATCGCACGCGACGTCGCTCGTTCGTCGTCTCTCGTCATGCGACGCGCGCTCGCGACGACGCGAACGACGATCGAGGCGACGAAGGTTTTCCAAAGTGTCGCGCGGTCGAGCGACCGCGCGCGACGCGCGTCCACGCTGTGCGTTCGCGCGCGACGTCGATACCGTCGACGCGATCGCGCTCCATCGCTCGAACGCGCTCGATCGCGAATTCGACCGCGCGGACGCGCGCGAATCGAACGTTTCTGACTTTTGACCCGCGCGTTCGACGACGCAGGACGAAGATATTGGACGGGAGCGTGTGGTGCGTGCGCGCGCGCGCTTTCGTCGTCCGCGAGCGAAGAGAGAGAGAGAGAGAGAACCGCCCGACTGACCAGAACCGCCGCGATCGCGTCGCGCGTAGGCACCTCGAGGGACGTAAGGGCGAACTCGTCGGCGAGGACGAGCTCGGAAACAAATATTACCAAGACGTCTCGTCTCAACAGGGACGAAACCGGTGGGTGGTGCCCCCGGACGCGGACGATTACTCCGCCGCGAACGTTCCTCGCGGATGGCACGGATGGTTGCATCACGCGAACGACGAACCGGGGTTACCGGACGCCGCCGCGCCGACGTACGAGGACGCCGCGCCGCGTTTCGCGCGCGGGACGTCGAGCGCGGGGACGTATCTTCCCAAGGGACACTTTTCCCGCGCGAAACCGGGTGAGGTCACGCGGTCGTGGGCTCGGTACCAATCGTGGACCCCCGATCGGTGACCGAGGCGGAGAGACGACGACGCGCGATGTATCAACGAATGAATGACATTTTAAATGAAACGAGTGAATGAAAACAAAGCTTCCCGCACACGATGACGCGTCGATCGACGTCCGACGACGCCGCGCGCGATGCTCGCGACGACGACGACGACGCGAATTTCCCGAACGAGGCGTACGCGCGCGATATATCCCTCGAAACCGGCGAGAGTCGAAGCGGGACACCGCCGATCCCACCGTTACCCCCGGCCGAGTACGAGGCGATGATTCGCGCGCAGCGCGCCGTGGGACGAGCGATGCGAACGACGGGGGCGGGGACCGATTCAGACTCTGGCATCGGTCGTTTGGACGTCTCGGCCGCGGCGCGCGTCTCGGAACGGACGAACGACGGCGACGAAGACGACGACGACGAAGACGACGACGACGAAGACGACGACGCGCGCCGAGGACTCGGTCGAGGTGGAGACGGCGCGTTCGAAGGACGCGCGGTGGCGAGAGAACTCATGGGTTCGTACGCGGAGAGTGATTCGGGAGTGACGACGACGAGCGAGTCGGCGCGAGGGGTGCGCGGACCGTCGCGCGCGGCGGCGGCGAAACCGTCGGACGCTTCGACTCGGGACGCGCTCGAACGCGTCATGGTGGGGAAACCGCCGAGAGGCGCCGGGAGGTACGACTCGGTGAACGCGGACGTCGTGGAACCGGTGAAACCGACGACGACGACGAACGCTGGATCCACGACGGGACGCGCCAAGGTTGGATGGGTACGCGTGAACACGCAGGGCGCGGTGAACAAACTGAGTCTCGAAAAGACAAAGATCGCGTCGTTGCTTCGCGTGCCGCTGAGAGATTTACGCGTGCTCGAACCGACGACGGCGGATTCGTATTCAGCGGCGGTGCTGTGTCGAGAGCGCGCCATCGTGGTGAATCTCGAGCAGATCAAGGTGTTAATCACGAGCGAGGAGGTCATCATGACGGATTCGCAGACGAGCACGGTGACGCATTTTTTACCCGAGTTGAGAAATCGATTGGTGCGAAGGAAAAAGATTCGAGAATCGAAGTCAAAGCCGAGCATGACGATTGATTTATCAGCCGTGGATCTGAGCGCGATGGGTGAGCACGCGACGACGACGGCGGCGGCGGCGGCGGCGGCGGCGGCGGCGACGGGCGGCGCGCCGTCGTCCACGGAGCCGACGCCCCCCGATCGTTCGCCCGATAAGCCGACGACGACGGCGCGAGGCGTGTCTCCGACGACGGAAGAGTTTCCGTTTGAATTCGTCGCCCTGGAAGTGGCGCTCGAGATGGTGTGCAATTCTCTCGAGGTGGAGGCGAACAAGGTTGAACTCGACGCCAAACCGGCGCTCGAGGCGCTGCGCAAACGCGTCGATAACGTCAATCTCGAGCGCGTGCGAAAGATGAAGACGCGTTTGGTGCGCGTCACCGGTCGCGTGAGTAAAGTGCGCGAAGAGATTCAACGTTATTTAGACGACGATTCAGACATGCGCGACATGTACCTGACGCGCAAGGCGAAACAAGAGTCTGAATCGTACGCTGCGACGCTCGACGCCGACGCCTCGGACGCGAGTTCACCCGCGCCCGACGCTACCGGTCAACGAACGGCCGATCGTTCCACCACCACCGCGCGTCATCGACTGGAACACGCGCTCAGCGTCTCGAGCGTCACCGGTCGGTCGCCGCTCGGCGTCCACGGCGTCCACGTCCAGGGCGGCGACGCGCACGCCGCCTATTTCGACGCCTACGACGAGGATAAAGATTTACAAGAGCTCGAGGATTTACTGGAGACGTATTTCACCCACGTCGATTCCACGCACCGATCTCTGAACGGTCTGAACGAATACATCGACGATTTGGAAGATTTAATCGAGATCGAGCTCGATTCCCAGAGAAATCAGCTCATCAAGCTCGAGCTCATTCTCACCACGGCGACGCTGTCGCTCACGTGTTTCTCCGTCGTCGTCGGCATCTTCGGCATGAACATCAAGAACAACATCGAAAACGAGCACGACGCCTTCTTATTCGTCGCCTGGTTCGGCACGGCGGGGACGGTGGGCATGTTTTTGCTCTTGCTGCGCGTGTGTCGCCACTACAAACTCTTTTAACCGACGACAAAGACGACGCTCTTCGTCGCGTACCGGTATATATATATATGTGTGTGTACGAGTACACGCATCATCGGCGCATGGAATAGTAGTAAAGCACACGAACACCGTTCCATCTCCGTCTCATCCGGAAGAGAGTCTCTTCCGAAGTCTCGCGCGCGTCGTCGTCGACACCCGAGTTCGCGTCCCGCGCCGTCGAGGGGACATGCCGATCGATTTCGCCACCGTGCGCGCGAGAGCGCGAGAGCGCGCGAGAGAGACCGTCGACCGCGATGCGATCGGTGCGGGCGACGGTGCGGGCGACGTCGACGCGCGCGCGACGGGTGATTATGATTATGATGATTTGGATTTGAATGAAAACGTCATCGATGACGACGTGTTCGCGACGCACGCGACGACCGTGATCCCCGGAATCTCTCTGTGCGACGAATTCATCGATGAAGACACCGCGCGCGCGTTGGAGGCGCGCGTGATGCGAGAACCGGCGTCGTCGTGGACGATGAAGACGAGAGGCCGCCGCGTGATGAATTCGGGCGGCGCGTCGCCGTCGGCGCCGTATCGAGATGAGGACGCGAGAAAGGTGCCGATGTACGCGAAGACGATGATGAGATACGTGTTTCGACGCGGGGCCGCGATGAAGGAGCCGAACCACGTGTTGGTGAACGAATACGAGGCGAACGCCGGGGTGACGCCGCACTCGGACGGGGACGCGTACGAAGAAGACGCGGCGATTTTAACGCTTCGAGGACGCGCGATGATTGAATTTTGGCCGAGCGAGGGCGTGAGTGGGGGTGATGAGGGCGAGGGCGAACCGGTGGTGAGTTTTGTGTTGGAACCGAGATCGTTGTTGATGTATAGAGGCGACGCGTATCGATTGCGGCACGGAATTCGGGAACGCGGAGAAGACGTGGTGACGCGGACGACGGCGAACGCGCGCGCGTTGGGACTCGAGGTCGGGGATGTGATTAAAAGGAATCCTCTCGGTCGCCTGTCGGTGGTGTTCGTGCGTAAGAAACGCGCCGACAGCGTCGAGGATTGATTCGTTTCGTCTGCGCGTGTTTTTTCAGACGAACGCGCGAGGCGCGACGCGTAGTCGTTCATTTTGTTCTCATCATCATCTTGAGTAGAGCACACACACCGCGTCGACGCGACGTACATTTCACACCGGACGCGCGCGAACGCGTCTCGGATCATCTTCGCCTCCACCGCGAACGTCGCCGTCGCCGTCGTCGTCGTCGCCCGGCGCGCGGCGGCGTCTCGCCACCTCTCGCAACAATCGCGCGCGCGCCGCGAACTCGCGCGCGCGATCGCGACCCTCGCTCGCGCGTCTCGCCATCTCATTCGCACGATGACGCATGCGTCTGTGCGCCTTGGAGTGCATCGCCTCCGCCTGGTGATCCAATTCATCCGCCGCGCGTCGAAGCGCCGCCGCGCGCGCCTCGAGTCTCGTCGGCGACGCGTTTTGATCCAAATCCGCGCGTTCCTCCATCTCGATCTCCTCCACCAACATCTCGCGCGCCATTCGCTCCATCGTCTCCGCGTTCGTCTCCGCGTTGACGTCGTCGTCGATATCGTTGTCGTTCGCCGCGTCGACTCGTCCCGTCGTCGTCGTCGTCGTCGTCAATCTCGACCACCCGCGGTCGGGCAAACGAATCGCCGCGCGTCCTCGTCCTCTCGACGCCAACGCGGTGAACACCGAACGAGCGATGGACATGAATGGAACGCTCGTCCGTCGACGTCTGTCGACGTCCGCGCGCGTCCGTCGACGTCCGTCGGCGCGGCGCGAAGCGCGCGACGTCGTCTCGGCTCGTCTCGGCTCGGAGACGTACGAATGTCGGTTCGTCTCATTCTCATATTCAATACTACAAATACCATATCATTATACATAGATCTACACGCATGCAGCCGCAGACATAAAAAACCACATCTAAACCCTAGTCGGTCACCGTCGCGCGCGCGCCGCGAATTCATTCGTTTGCTCGAAACACCGACCATCGCGTACGATCGTTTCGGGACCGATGTTCGGATCTTCGTACAGGCACGATCGTTTCGAGAACACGGGACGCTCGGCGCCGTTCGCGTCGGCGCGATACTCTCGAGCAGCCATTTTGGCAAAGACCCATTCCTCGCGAGGACACGTCGGCGCCCACCGGCGCACAAAGTCTCGGTACTTTTGATCAAAGTACCGCACGGAGTCGAGCGAACCACCGAACACGTTGGCGACGATATCACCGACGTTATCGCACGCGCCCAGTATCGGGCGAGAAAAGTTCCAACTGCCGTGATAACACGCGGGAGAGATGCCCGTCTCCGCCGCGGCGAGGTTTCGCGTCATCTGCTCGGCGGTGTTGAACGAGTCCCACTGCCCGTCTCCCGGAGCGGCCATATCGGCATCGAGCCAAAAATAGTTGCTCGAGCGTACGTTTTCATATCCTCCGCCGCGATCCATCGTCTCCGCGACTTCTCTCAGCACCGGTACCTTATTGAGCCACGCGACGCGATACGGCGCGTCTCCGCACTCCGGTCGCAACGGCAGCTCGTCCACCGGCTTGACCACGCACGTCACCTTATCCACGCTTCTCGCCCCGTACATCCGATACGATCCCGGCACGTTCGTATCGTTGAAATTCGCTCCGCCGCGGTACATCGCCGCGACGTTCTCGCACTCTTCTCGCGTCCCGCGCGCGAACGCGCTTCTCGCCCCCAGCGCGCCCATGACCCACGCCGTCGTCCCGCTCGCCCTCTCGTACCACTCGCGCGGATGATGTTCCGCGCCCGGCGGGCCCGGGATGAACCATAATCCATTCACAAACGTCACGTCCAATTCCCGCGCCGCCGCCGTCCCGCGCTCGCCCGCCGCGTCCCATCCCGCCAGTCTCGCCGCGAGCGCGGCGCGATCACACTCGGGCGCTATCTGTCGCCGATCCTCGCGCCCCGTTCCACCGCCTCGGCGCGTCCGCGCGCGAATCAGAATCACTCCACTCATCATCATCATCATCGTCATCATCATCATCATCATCATCATCACCGCGCGTCCCGCGGCGCGC
>CEUV01034381.1_pt1 | contig 10066 bp, 7 predicted proteins | sample 356401 | NCBI WGS metagenome assembly CEUV01 (sample SAMEA2622710, study PRJEB7988) | marine metagenome | isolation source: saline water (ENVO:00002010), including
GACGATCAATGGAAAAGAATCAATTTAGGATTTGGATGGAATCAACTCGCAAATTATGATAGTAGGTTTTTTACTATTACAAAAAATTCTCATTCTTCATTAGCAGAATTAATCTTGGAACAAGCTCAGGGAAACACAATAGATAATTTGGATTATTGGGGAGCAGAACCAGCTTTTTGGAGTGACTTAATAGACTTGGAAAATAACTTTGTAGACACAAATACAGGATGGTATGCATTTGATAATGGAAATTATATTTCCCACGCAAATCCTAATGTTGAAAAAACTCAAAGCAAACAAGTGAATTCAGTTGGAGACATGGGGGAATACGTATTTTCTCTAGGTACATCATATGAAGAAAGAGTTTATTTCGGAGCAACTATTGGAGTGCCTTCAATACAGTATACAGAAACTTCTAGTTATACAGAAAGTGATTTTGCAGATACGAGTCAAGATTTAAGTAGTTTTGTTTATGAAGAAAATTTACTAGCTTATGGTAGTGGAATAAATCTTAAAATTGGAACGATTGTTAGAGTTGGTGAAAACACAAAATTAGGAGGAGCAATTCATAGCCCTTCCTACATTTCTATGGAGGAAAACTATAATACTTCAATTACTACTAATTGGAAAAATGGAAATAATATTACAGAAAACTCACCTATCGGATATTTCACATATCAAATTACAACTCCATGGAAAGTAATAGCTAGCTTCTCCTCAGTAATAAATAATCAATTTTTAGTAAATGCAGAATTAGAGAGAATAGACTATAGTTTCACTCAACTTTACTCTGATAGATATCAATTCACCGATGAAAATAATATCATTAAAGATTTATACGGAGAGGCAACAAATATTAGAGTAGGAGCTGAAGCAAATTTAAATCCTTTTAAACTAAGAGCTGGATACGCACTATATGGATCACCATATAAGAACAATACCGAATTTGAGATGGAAAATTATAGCGCTGGAGCAGGAGTTGACTTTGGATCTTCTTTCATTGACTTTAGTTATACTATATCTAATTACTCCTCAGAATATAGTATGTATAATCCTGATACGGAAACTAGAGCATTACTAAATAGTGAAAGTCATTATTTACTATTTACTCTAGGATTCAGATATTAAAATAAAAAAAGGAATCTTTCAGATTCCTTTTTTTATACAATATTTGATTTATAATTTTTCTGATAGAATATTAGAATCGACCAATATTCGTCCACAATGTTCACAAACAATTACCTTTTTGTGAAGTTTAATGTCTAATTGTTTTTGAGGAGGAATCTTATTAAAACATCCTCCGCAAGCATCTCTATCAACAGAAACTAATGCTAATCCGTTTCGAACGCTTCCTCTAATTCTATTATATGATGATAGCAATCTATTATCTATTTTCTTCTGAGCTAATTGTGATTTTTTCATTAACTCCTTCTCTTCCTTTTCTGTTTCTGAGGTAATTTCAGAAAGTTCTGATTTTTTAGTCTCTAAATCTTCTTTATTTTCAGTTAATATTTCAGCTGTTGAAGCAATAAGTTCTTCTTTCATAACTACTTTAGCTTTAAACTCATTAATTTGTTTCTCTGAAAGCTCTATTTCTAACTCTTGAAACTCAACCTCTTTTGTTAAGGATGTAAATTCTCTATTGTTTTTAATATTATTTAATTGAGTTTTATATCTTTCAATTAACTCTGTAGAATTTTTAATTGATTCTTTTTTAGTTTTTATATCATCTTTTAGAGATGATTTATCTTCTTCAAACTTCTCTAATCTTGATTCTAATCTCACAATCTCATCTTCAAGATCCTGTATCTCTACAGGCAATTCACCTCTTACAATTCTTAATTGATCAATCTCTGAATCTACACATTGTAAATCAAATAATGCTTTTAATTTTTCTTCAACTGATATACTAATTGATTTTTTTGCCATTTTACAGGTAATTAATTGGGTTTGTATTCACTTTTGATAACAAGACGGCAAATTTACTAAAATTATTGATAAGCAAGTCATAAATTAAGTTCTTTGTAAACTGTTCACTTTCATAGTGTCCAATATCTGCAATTATTAGATCATTTTCTGCATTAAAAAACTCATGGTATTTAAAATCTGAACTTATAAAGATATCTGAATGTACCGACTTAGCTTTATTCAATAAAAAACTACCACTACCTCCACAAATCGCTACACGTTTGATAGTATCTTTTACAATTTCAGTATACCTTATACAATCTGTTTTCATTACAGATTTTAATTTATGAAGAAACTCTATTGAAGAAATCTCATTATCTAACTCACCAACAATTCCAGATCCAACATCCTGAAAAACATTTTCTAGTAAATATATCTGATATGAAACCTCCTCATATGGATGAGTTTTCTTCATCTCATTTATCAATGTAATTTCAATTTCTTTAGGATAAACAAGTTCTATCTTAACTTCCTCTACTGTTTTTTGAAATCCTATTTCTCCAATAGCAGGGATCGCTTTATCTAATGGAAAAAAGCTCCCCTCTCCATAAGTTTGAAATGAACAATTCTTATAATTACCAATTTTTCCAGCTCCAACATTAAATAACGACTCTTTTAACTCTTCAACATTTTCCTTAGGAACATATACTACTAGTTTTCTTAATGAATCTCTCTTTGGCGATAAAATTTTTTGATTCTTTAAATCTAATAAATCAGCAATTTTACTGTTTACTCCTCCAATAACATTATCTAAGTTTGTATGAATAGCATATATTGCAATATTATTTTTAATGGCTTTAATTATAGTTCTTTCTACATGATTTGTTTCTGTTAATTTCATGATCCCAGAAAAAATTATGGGATGATGTGCGATAATTAAATTACATCCATTTTCGATTGCTTCATCCACAACCTCTTCAGTACTATCTAAACAAACGAGAGCAGAAGTAACTTCATTCTCTCTATTCCCAACAATTAGACCTGAATTATCATAATTCTCTTGATAATTTAGTGGAGCTATTGTTTCTAAAAATTGAATAATATCTTTAATTTTCATTTTCCAAATATACAAATAGTTAAGATATGACTATCTTTGCCATATGAGATTTTTGCTTCTTCCATTTTATTTAGTTTACGGATTAATTATATCAATACGTAATATATTATTTGATTGGAAAATATTAAAATCAAAAACATATGACATTCCTATAATTTGTGTTGGAAATATTAGTGTTGGAGGTACAGGAAAAACTCCTCATATTGAATATCTAATAAATTTACTTTCTGATAAAAAGTTAACCATTTTAAGTAGAGGATACGGAAGGATATCCAAAGAAAAAAAAATAGTTACAATAGATTCAAATTATCTAGATGCAGGTGACGAACCTTTACAAATAAAACAAAAGTATCCACATACTAACGTTATTGTTGCTAGGAATAGAAGAAAAGGAATAGAAGAAATATTAAAGAAACATCCTAGTACAGATATAGTATTAATGGATGATGGCTTTCAACATAGATGGGTTGCGAAAGGTTTAAATATTATTTTAAACAATTACTCTAGACCTATTTATTCTGATTGCTTAATGCCAATTGGTAGGTTAAGAGATTCCAAATCTTCCATTAATAGAGCAAATATTATAATAACAACTAAGTGTCCAAATATTAATGAAAAGGAAAAAAAATATATCTCAAAAAAACTTAATTTATCAAATAAACAAAAATTATATTTTTCATCTGTAGAATACGGTAAATGTAGAGAGATTTTCTCAAATAAAATATTTGATGATATAAACGGGTATAATATACTTTTGGTTAGTAGTATCGCAAATGCAGAAGATTTAAAAATCTTTTTAAAAAGTAATCAAAATTTAGTAACTCATCTTTCTTTTCCTGATCATCACAAATACTCTAAATCAGACATCAAAAATATCTTAATAAAATTTAACTCTTTTAATTCTGACAAAAATATTATCTTGACCACCGAAAAAGATAAAGTAAAACTCGTCAATTTTAAAGATAATTTTAAAGATAATAAAATCTATTTTATTCCTATTAAAATTAACATACAAGATTCCGAGAAGTTTAATAACGAAATAATACAATATGTTACTGAGCATAAAAGAAAGCGTTGACTTTATAAAAGATAAAACTAATTTTCAAGCAGAGATTGGTATCATTTTAGGCACCGGACTTGGTGGGTTAGTTTCTGAAATTGAAATAATACATTCAATACCATACAAAGATATACCTCATTTTCCTCTCTCAACTGTAGAAGGACACTCAGGGAGACTAATTTTAGGTAAATTAGGTGGAAAGAAAATTATCGCTATGCAAGGAAGATTTCATTTTTACGAAGGATACACAATAGATAAGGTTACTTTTCCAGTGCGAGTAATGAAATTCTTAGGTATTGAATACCTAATAGTATCTAATGCGAGTGGAGGTGTAAATCCAAATTTTGAAGTCGGAGATTTAATGATTTTAGAAGATCATATTTGTCTTATTCCAAATCCTTTAATTGGAACGAATCTAGACGATTTAGGACCAAGATTTCCGGATATGAGCGAACCCTACGATAAAAACCTCATTAAACTTGCAGAGGATATTGCTCATGAAAAAAATATTCAATTGAAAAAAGGAGTATACGTAGCTCTTTCGGGTCCTACTCTTGAAACTCCTGCAGAATATAAATACATGAGAATAATTGGTGGAGATACTGTTGGTATGTCTACCGCACCAGAAGTGATTGTTGCTAGACATATGAATATCCCTTGCTTTGCTATGTCGGTGATCACAGATTTAGGAGTTCCAGGAAAAATTAAGAAAGTAACACATGAAGAAATACAAAAGGTTTCTGAAAATGCAGAACCAAAGTTAACATTAATAATAAAAAATTTAATTTCAAAAATATAAATATGAAACACTTACTTCTTACTTTAAATATTTGCATTTATAGTATATCTGCTTTTTCTCAAACAAACGCCAATCTATTATTTCAATGGGACGACCCATCTTTGATTGGATCTAGTATGTATGACAACACATATAATGAATGCTGGGGATTTAAAATAAATGATCATGAAATTGCAGTAATAGGATCTACTGCTGGAACTCACTTTTTTGATGTTACAGATCCTCAAAATAGTACAGAAGTCGCATTTGTTGCTGGAGCATATACAGGTGCCGGTGTTATACATAGAGATTATCATGATTATAATGGATATTTGTATGCGGTTTGTGATGAAGGAAACTCAAGTACTCTGCAAATTATTGATATTTCAAATTTGCCAAATAGTGTTACAACAGTTTATGATTCAGATTCATTATTTCAAAAGGCTCATAATATTTTTATTGATACTAATACTGCGAAATTATATGCTTGCGCTGTAAAACATGTAAATCCCACAAGTTATACAGCAATGGACATATATTCTTTATCAAATCCTACTCTACCAAACTTAATTTACACCTATGATGAAGTAGGACATGTTCATGATGCATACGTCAGAAATGACACTGCTTTTTTAAATTGCGGTAACGATGGATTTAAAATAATAGATTTCACTTATTTAGATGTTCCAGGGGGAATGGCTCCAATAGAATTAGCTTCATTAAGCACTTATCATGATGCAGGTTATAATCATTCTGGATGGCTTTCAGATAATGGTAAATTTTATGTAATGATGGATGAAAATCATGGATATGATGTAAAAATATTAGATGTTTCTGATTTTAATAACATTACCGAAATTTCTATTTTTAACTCAGGTACAAATCCTCAGTGCATGGCACATAATGGAATTATAAAAGGAAATTTATTATACATATCCTACTATCATGACGGGTTGAGAATTTTTGACATCTCAGACCCGTATAATCCTAATCAGATTATTTATTACGACACGTATACTCCATCATCCTACAATTCTTATAAAGGCGCTTGGGGCGTATATCCATATTTACCCTCAGGAAATATAATTGTTTCAGATATGCAAACAGGTTTATATATTTTAGATTGCTCAACACCTACAAACATTGTTGATCATCAATCATCTATTTCATCTATATATCCAAACCCTGTTTTTTCAAGTTTCACAGTAAACAGTTCTGCTAATAGAATTGAAATAACTGATATTTCGGGTAGAATAATTATAGAAGAAAATTTATTATCAGAGAAAAGAGTTTGTAGAAACAATATTTCAAATGGTTTGTATATTTATCGCCTTTTTAATGAAGAGAATAAAGAAATAAAAAAAGGTAAAATTATCTTTGAATAAATGAGAATATCTGAAAAATATGAGGCTATAATTGGACTTGAAGTTCATGCCCAACTTTTAACAAACACCAAGGCATATTCCTCTGACGAGAATATTTATGGAGCAAACCCTAATACTAAAACCTGTCCTGTAACATTAGGACATCCTGGTACACTTCCTGTATGTAACACAAAAGTTATTGAATATGCGGTGAAAATGGGAATTGCTATTGGATCTGAGATTAGAGAAAGAAATGAATATGCCAGAAAAAATTATTTCTATGCAGATTTACCAAAAGGATATCAAATTACACAAGACACTACCCCTATTTGTAATGGAGGATATATTGAGATAAAAGACGAAGAAGGAAAAGATAAAAAGGTTAGAATTACACGAATACATATGGAAGAGGATGCTGGAAAGAGTATTCATGATTTAGATCCATTTAATACTCTTATCGACTTAAACAGAGCTGGAGTTCCTCTAATTGAAATTGTAACTGAGCCCGATATAAGAAGTTCAGAAGAAGCCTATAATTATATTCAAGAAGTAAGAAAATTAGTACGATATATTGGGATATGTGATGGGAATATGGAAGAAGGAAGTTTAAGATGTGACGCAAATGTTTCTGTAAGAATTAAGGGAGATGAAGGATTTGGGACAAAGGTTGAGGTTAAAAATATGAATTCTAGTTCAAATGTAAGGAAAGCGATTGAATATGAAATAAATAGACAGATAAATATCTTAGAAAAAAAAGAAGAAGTAATTCATGAAACAAGAAGTTTTAATGCAACAAATGGAAGTACAATATCTATGAGACACAAGGAAGAAGCTAATGACTATAGATATTTCCCTGAACCAGATTTACAACCTGTGATAGTTACTCAAGACTACATAGAAGAAATTAAGAAATCTTTACCTCTATTACCTAAACAATTATTCTTAAAATTTACAGAAGAATATAATTTATCTGAATATGATACGAATATCTTAATTGAGGAAAAGGAAATTGCCTTATACTTTTTAGAGGTTGTTAAATATAATAAAAATTATAAATCTGTAGCAAACATAATAAATGGACCTATCAAAGCTTATTTAAATGAATATGCAATAAACATTAAAGAATTTAACATATCTCCAGAAAGAATATCTGATTTAATAAAGTTAATTCACGAGGGAAAAGTTAGTAACTCAGTTGCAACTTCAAAAATATTTCCAAAAATGATTAATACAGATTTATCTGCTGAAGAAATCGCTAAAAATAATAATTGGATCCAAGATTCCAACACAGATAATTTATCAGAATTTGTACAACAAGCAATTTCAAAATATCCCGATAAAGTTGAAGAATATAAATCTGGAAAAAAAGGACTTATTGGATTATTTATGGGAGAAGTAATGAAATTATCTAAAGGAAAAGCAGATCCTAAAATAGCAAATCAATTAGTAAGAAAAGAACTAGAAAAGTAATACAAGTGACAAAAAATAAAATTTATTTTGCTTCAGACTTTCACTTAGGATATCATATTTCTGATTCTTTAGAAAGAGAGAAGAAAATTGTTTCTTGGTTAAATTCTATTAAAAAAGATGCAAAATCTATTTACTTAATTGGTGATATATTTGATTTTTGGTTTGAATATAAAAATGTAGTACCTAAAGGTTTTGTTAGATTTTTAGGAAAAATAGCTGAACTTACTGATTGTGGAATTACAGTACATATAATAGTTGGAAATCATGACTTATGGATGAAAGATTACCTAAGAAAAGAATGTGGAGTAAAAATTCATTATGAACCTATAACAATAAAAGAAGGCAATAAAACTATTTTTATAGGTCACGGAGATGGATTAGGACCCGGAGAAAATTCTTTTAAAATCATTAGTAAGATTTTTAAAAATAGAATTTGTCAATGGTTATTTGCAAGAATACACCCAAATACAGCTTTAAGATTAGCTCATTTCTGGTCAAAAAGAAGTAGAGAAAAAGGTGAGACACCAAATTATCTGGGTAAAGAAAAAGAATTTCTCGAACAATTTTGTATCAGTCATCAGAAAGATAATTCTGAAATTGACTTTTATGTATTAGGTCATAGACACCTTCCTTTAGAGATAAATATAAATGAAAATTGTCAATATATAAATACTGGAGATTGGTTAGATCATTATTCTTTTGCAGTATTTGAAAAAGAAAATATCTCTTTAAAATATTACTAAATAAAAAAACTCAATTTTCATTGAGTTTTTTTCATCTAAATCTATAATCTTACTGTACAACAATCTTTGTTGTTTCCATTACTTTTCCATCTACTAAAATAGAAATAAAATAAACTCCTTCTTCTATATCTTCAAGATTTAATGCGTGAGTATGGAATCCTTTTTGTAAATTTTTGTTTAGAATAGATTTTACTTCAGATCCTAACAAATTATATATTATCACATCGACATTTCCTTTATTTGAAGTCTCAAACATTACAAAAGATGTAGAATTATTAGTAGATGGATTAGGAAATACAGACAAACCAAATCTGTTAAAAGATGTCGGTTTAATAAGTAAGTCTGCTTCCTCTCCAATTCTGATATTATCAATATATAATCTGTTTGTCAATGACACTGAAGTATATTCAAATCTAAATCTAACATTTTCTGATTTTAAATCATTTGAACCAATTCTATCATACATCACTGTATCATTCCAAATCATATTATCATCTGGAATAAAGTCTTGAGAAAAGTAACCTGCTGATGCAACTTCTTCAGGAGAAATTGTCGCTAACTCTTTCCAAACACCACATTCCTTAGAATAAGAAACAATTAACTCATTTCTAGGAAATGAATTCACCGCAGCTCCAATAAAATCAAATGAAATTGCAGGTTCAGAAAGGTCTGATAAATTGTATGCCTGAGTTTCAAATATTATTGAGTTTGCTGAAGTTAACTTCTTTCCATCAATCATTATAGAATAATTTCCATCTGAGGCAGCTAAAGATGTATTTTCCCAATTTGGATTTGCAGAAATATTGAAATTCCAATCTGATACTAATTCATTATCTAATACATGGAAATCATCCTCTAATACTGAATTCTCAAAACTATATTTATATGAATCATTTGTATTAGTAGCTGAAACAGGAAGTATAGTGATAAAGTTTTCTTTTGTTACAGTAGTATTACATGTAGACTCATAGTGAGCTAAATAATATGTTTCCTCGTATTCTCCTCTATAAAATAATGTATCAAGTGTTACACTATAATTACTGTCATCTAAATGAAGTGTAATATTTGTAGCATTAACAGCATTTAATTCTTCTAATGTACCTTCTAAAATTTTAGTTTCAGTTATTGTTTCTAAACTGGTATAGCCTGGGGTTACATCATCCATTGAGTATGATTTAGAAGTAACATCATCTGTATAAACTATAGTTAGGGATACATCATATGTTCCGGCTGCGTCATATGTATATTGTGGGCTATTTGTAGTGTTAGTAGTATTTCCATCTCCCCAATCCCAAGTTAATGAAGAAATATTAGTGAAAATATTTTTGTTCCCTTTTAATACATTTAATTCTCCTAAACAATTTGTATTGTTACCATAATTTTCGATGAAATCAGGTTTCTTATTACATGATTCTCCTTTATAGCCGTTAGTTGTTCCTGTTTTTTCTAAATTTTCTTGAGACCATAAATATCTTCTATATGGATAATTAAGCTCATCCCCTTCTAACGTTTGATTTACGATTTCCATTTGACCATCTGTAAACATAGAAGTTACTTGGTCAGGTGAATAATCCATGTAATTAACAAACATTTCTCCAGCTGGATTGATAGAATCAGCAACACAAA
>CEUV01063634.1_pt1 | contig 10054 bp, 8 predicted proteins | sample 356401 | NCBI WGS metagenome assembly CEUV01 (sample SAMEA2622710, study PRJEB7988) | marine metagenome | isolation source: saline water (ENVO:00002010), including
TTTCCAACTTCATCTAAACTATCAGTAATTTTTCTAGTACTTTCACCAAGGGCGCCCATCTCGGCAATACCGCCCGCATTATCAGCAATTGGACCATACGCATCAATTGCCATTGTGATCCCAACTGTTGCTAACATACCCACAGCCGCAATACCCACACCATAAAGTCCAGCAAAATGATTTGATAAGAAGATAATTATAACTAACGTAAGGACAGGAACTACAACAGATTGAAGACCAATAGACAAGCCGGTTGTAATCACAGTAGCAGAACCAGTTTGTCCTTGTTCAGCAATTTTTCTTACCGGGGCACCACCTGTATAATATTCTGTTACAAGCCCAATGATTATGCCCCCGATGGTTCCCGATAGAACTGCATACCATGCATTTGCTGTTAAACCCAGTGATACGATTACAAAATATGCTAAGACTATAAATGATATTGCTGAGGCGAACGTTCCTCCTCTGAGAGAATTTGCAATGTTTGTCTCGTCACTGCCATCCCTTGATGCAAGAACCCTTATAATAACTATTCCTATAATTGAACAGAATAATCCAAGCGATGCAAGAGCGAGCGGAAGAGACATTAGGGTTTCTCTGGAGCCTAATTGAATTAAATCTGCTTCTACCATAGTAGATGCAATCGCTATAGTTGCTATTATTGCACCGCAGTATGATTCAAATATATCAGATCCCATACCTGCGACATCACCTACATTGTCACCAACATTGTCCGCTATAACTCCGGGGTTTCTTGGATCATCTTCAGGGATATCTTTCTCAACTTTACCAACAAGGTCTGCTCCAACATCAGCAGACTTTGTGAAAATACCACCACCAACTCTTGAGAATAGAGCAACCGTCGATGCCCCCATACCAAATCCATGAATTGTTGAAGCAGTCTCAGGGTCTGAACCATACAAGATGTATAAGAGACCCAAACCTAATAATCCCATAGCAGCTACAGTAAGACCCATTATTGAACCACCAAAAAATGCAACTGATAAACTATCACTCACCCCCGAGTTCTGCGCAGCTGTGGCAGTTCTAACATTCGCTTTAGTTGCTGTGTACATGCCAATAAAGCCAGTTATTGACGAGCTTAGTGCGCCGACTATGAATGCTATAGTGCTACTTAATCCTAATCCTATATATATTCCAAATATTAGTATCAATGAGAACATGAACAGTATGGAATACTCTTTCTTCATGAAAGCCATGGCGCCGAGATGTATTTCGTCTGAGATATCTGTTAAGTTTTTATCACCGGCAGGATATTTTTTCACTTGCACATAAAGCAAATATGACGCTAAGAGCCCTGTAAATCCAAGTATTATAGGTACAAAATTCATATTAAATCACCGTTTGTCCTTTTTTTGTTTTCCTTTTCAAATTCTTACTTATAATACAAATATGGTAAGTAAGCATCGCAATGAGACTATCAGAAAAAGACATAGGTTTGAAGAAAAAACTGGCTGGGAGGATATAAATGACCCTGTCCGTGATAGAGCATCACATAAGCTAAGAGCACTTATTGCCTCAGGTATAGTTTTCGTGATTTCTATATTTTATCTTGATCATATATTCCAGATACAGATTAATGATCACGAATTATATACAACCAAAGCTGAAGATAATCGTATACGCGTCAGGCCAATAGAACCGATTAGAGGGAATATATTAGATAGGAATGGCATTACGTTAGCAGAGAGTTTTGATACATTTGATATAATTGCAAAAAAAGAGAATATCGTCTCTGAACGAAATTTCTTACTAAATTCACAAAAAGTTTTTAAATTTGAAAAAAAAGATATTGATAGACTCAAAAGAGAATTTAAAAACGGAAGACTTAAAGAAGTTACTCTTAAAAAAAATACCACAATGGAAGAATTTACTAAATTATCTGTAGACCAATACCTTCTTCCTGAGATGGAGCTAATTGTAAAATCGAATAGACGTTATATTTTTCCAGAGGCTACGTCACATGTACTTGGTTATACAGGAAAACTGTCTGAGAACGATTTTAATTCAACTGTTGAGATTAAAGAGGGCATGACAACTGTTGGTAAGGTAGGTGTCGAGAGATTCTATCAAAATCTTTTATCAGGCACACCAGGATTTGAGAAATTAGAAACTAATGCAAATAACGAGATTATAAGAGTCTTAGAGAAAAAATCGGCTACCAGGGGTAGCGACGTGTATCTGACAATCGATGCCAAACTTCAAAACTACACTTATGAATTACTACATGGACAGAGAGGTTCTATCATAGTTATGGATCCCCATAACGGGGATATTTTAAGTTTCGTGAGCCACCCTGGCTACGATATTAACTTATTTGCAAGAGGTATATCCTCTAAAGATTATAATAAATTACTTAAGGATAAAGCAAAGCCGTTATTCAATAGAGCTCTCGTAGGTCAGTATCCACCAGGTTCTACTGTTAAGCCTTTTTTTGGAATCGTAGCCCTCGAGGACGGTATAATTGATAAATCGAAAGTTTTTGCATGCACCGGGGCATATAAACTAGAAAATTACAAAAGACCCTTCAAGTGCTGGAAAAAGGATGGACACATGAATGTCAATTTATCCTCAGCAGTTGCGTCTTCTTGTGATGTATTTTTTTACCGCTTAGCAGAAATCTCAGGGATTGATATGATTCATGATAAATTACAAAAATTTGGATTCGGACAAAAAACATATGTTGATCTATATGGAGAAAAACGAGGATTATTGCCATCGAGAGAATGGAAATCCCAGTCTAGGCAATCTGCCTGGTACCCAGGTGAAACGTTGAATGTCGGAATTGGGCAAGGTTATTTTTTAGCAACACCTCTTCAGCTCGCAAATGCTACCGCGCTTCTTGCGAGTGGTGGATCATCCGTCACTCCACATTTGTTTTTAAGAAGTATTGATAGGATTAAAAATGAAGTATCTAACTTTAGTTATAGTGATAATAAAAATGAAATTGAGATTGATACTGATAGTTTACATGTTGTTAATGAAGCAATGTGGCGCGTTGTTTATGACAAGAGCATTGGAACGGCTTCACACATAAAAAAAATTGATAGTCTTGAGTTTGCTGGCAAAACTGGAACCGCTCAAGTTTATAATTTAGATAAAGGAAAAACAGGAACTAAATCATTACAAGACCATGCTCTCTTTATAAGCTTTGCACCTTTTGAGAGTCCTGAAATTGTAGTATCAGTTATAGTTGATAATGGCGGAAGTGGCTCAGCAGTAGCTGCACCGATTGCTAGAAATATTATTAACTACTATTTTGAAAATATTAAACCCAAGGTTGCAATGCAATGAGATATGCATCAAACGAATTTGGCGGCATATCTTCACTTTTGAAAATTGATTTAAAACTATTTGTGATTGTAATGATGATAGTATTTTTAGGTTTGGCTACACTCTTTAGTGTATCAAATGGAGACAATACTCTCATGTTTAAACAAAGTATAAGAATTATTATTGGCTTAGTTGCTATGATTTTACTTGCCCAAATTCATCCAGACAATTTTAGACTATTTTCTCCCGCTTTATACTTTATTGGTTTGCTACTTTTGATATTGACTATATTCTTTGGCGTTGGTAAGTCTGCTGATCGTTGGCTAGATTTTTACTTTGTAAGATTTCAACCGTCAGAGTTGATGAAAATATTTGTTCCCTTGATGATAGCATCGTTCTATTCGGATAAATCACTACCACCCAAATTTAAAAACTTAGTAGTTGCAGTTCTCATAATAATTGTACCAGCGTTATTAATTGCTAAACAACCCGATTTAGGGACAGCAATTTTAATAACTAGTTCAGGTATAATTGCGATCTTTCTATCTGGAATTCGACTAGCACACATTTTTTTGGGCCTGGTTTTTGTCATAGGCGCCATCCCTCTTTTGTGGTCGCAAATGTATGATTATCAAAAATCTAGAATCTTATCTTTTTTTAGTCCTGACCAAGACGTATTAGGTTCTGGCTATCATCTTGTCCAATCTAAAATAGCTTTGGGTTCTGGAGGTCTATTTGGTAAAGGGTATATGAATGGCACTCAATCTAAATTAGATTTCCTTCCTGAAAATCACACTGATTTTATTTTTTCTGCTTATGGAGAAGAGTTTGGTTTTATGGGAGTCTTGATATTAATTTTATTATATGTACTTGCTACTTTTAGGGGCATGAGCATCTCAATCAAAGCAACTGATAATTTCTCAAGAATCTTGTCTGGAACTTTGATCCTGACCATATTTTTGTATGTGCTTGTGAATGTTGGAATGGTTATCGGCATTCTACCCATTGTAGGTGCACCGCTACCATTTATGAGTTATGGAGGAACATCAATGTTGACTGTATTTGCCGCTCTAGGAATTATCATGTCAATTAAATCACACCAGAGGCTCATGAGAAAATGATCAAAAATATCATATTAATTCCATTTCTTACGTTAATAGCTTGTAATTCTGTTGCCAACACTCAATACAATACAAAAGGAGTGAATGAGTTCATCAAATATATGGAGAATAAACATGATTTTGATAGCAAAGAACTTAGAGCGCTTTTTGATAATATTAAAGAGGAAAAAAAGTTAAAAAAATTTTTCAAAAAAGCACCAGAGAGAAGACTTACATGGAACGGCTGCAAGCCTAGCGAGAAGCAGTGTATTAATTACAAAGGATTATTTGTAACTGAACACAATATTAAAAATGGAAAGTCATTTACTAATGATAACTATAAAATATTGAAAAAAGCAGAGGACATATTTGGAGTACCTAAAGAGATTATAGTTGCAATAATAGGTATTGAAACAAGATATGGTAAAAATTTAGGCTCATTCAAAACATTTGATACTCTTGCATCATTATCTGTTGGACCAAATAAGGGAAGAAGGGCGAATTTTTATAAGGTAGAGCTAGAAAATTTTTTATTACTCTGCCGTGAAAATAATCTAGATCCGTCGTCTATCAAAGGTTCCTACGCTGGGGCACTTGGCAAACCCCAGTTTATTTCAAGTTCATACAGAAACTATGCAATTGATTTCGATGGTGATAGTTATGCAGATTTATGGAGTTCAAATTCAGATGTTATTGGGAGCGTGGCAAATTATCTTAAGCAAAATGGCTGGATGAGAGATGGTCTAATTCTAACAGACATCAAGATTCGGAATAACAGAAAAACATTAGATAAATTATCAAAAAAAACATATAAACCACATACAAAATACCAAGAGTACGCAAAAATGAATATTAAAGCTTCATCCTCCATTGATAGTGACGAGATACTTTCAGTTATAAAAAGACTTGAAGGACAATCCAATGTTTATAGTTTTGGCCATAAAAATTTCTATACCATCACCAGATACAACAGGAGCCGGTTATATGCACTTGCAGTGTATACACTGGCACAAGAAATAAAAATGGCATCACAGTAACGTTAGTTATGCTACTATATACAGATGACTAAACGGTTACTTACAATATTTCTTTGCAGTGTATTTGTTACAGTAGTTCAAGCGTCACCAATTCCCCCGGCACCAAATCTAAACGTCAAGGCATACGTAATAATGGACTTTGACAGTAAAATGATTTTAGCTTCATCAAACAAAGATTTAACTCTTCCACCAGCAAGCATAACTAAAATGATGACAGCTTACGTAGCATTTACCGAGTTGAAAGAGAATAACATTTCGTTAGATGAAGAAATACTTGTAAGTAAAAAAGCTTGGAAAACCGGTGGTTCTAAAATGTTCATCGAGGTCGGAAAAAAAATAAAGGTACGAGACATCCTTCAAGGAGTTATAACCGTATCGGGAAACGATGCTAGCGTTGCACTTGCAGAGCATATCTCAGGTGATGAAAAAACTTTTGCAACATACATGAATCAAATGGCTTCAAATCTTGGGTTAAAAAACACGAATTACACTAATGCAACTGGATTACCAAATGATAGTTTATATACGACTGCCGAGGATATTTCTTTACTATCTAGCGCTTTGATTGAGGAGTTTCCTGATCTCTACAAACTATATTCAACAAAGTCATTTCAATTTAACGACATTAAGCAATATTCAAGAAATAAATTGCTTTTCATTGATGATAATGTTGATGGAATAAAAACTGGCTTTACTAAAGCCGCGGGTTATTGTCTTGCAAGCTCTGCTAAAAGAGGGAATAGAAGGTTGATAGCTGTTGTCATGGGAGCGCCCACACCTGAAGTGCGAATTCAAGCAAGTCGTACATTGTTAGAATATGGTTTTAGATTTTTCGAGACCCACACTTTGTTTAAAGGTAACACCCCCATATCAACTGCACGCGTTTTCTCAGGAGAGGAAACAGAAATAAAATTCGGTGTCACTGAAGACGCAATGGTAACCATACCTAGAAGGCAGAAGAAAAATTTGAAATATGAATACATTATCGACAGACAACTTACTGCCCCTGTGAAACAGAATCAAACGATAGGATTTATGCACATAAAACTAAAAGATAAGATTATTCATACTTATAAGCTGACTGCCCTTGAGGATGTCAATCAAGGATCGCTATATCGCAGGACAGTTGATTCACTCTTAATGGACCTGTAATGTCTACTTCAGAGTTCGTATATTTGAATGGAGAATACTCTTCGAAAGAAACAACATCTTTATCTATATTAGACAGAGGCTTTTTATTCGGTGATGGCGTATACGAGCTGATACCTATTTATAACAAAAAAATATTCTACGTAGAGGATCACTTAAAAAGATTAAGGAGCAGTCTAGAACAAATTAACATTTCTCCATTGTTATTGGATACTTTGAATTTAATTAAGATTATTAACAAGATTATAAAAATTAATGATTATAACGACCACTATATCTATATCCATATATCACGTGGAGTTCAGCAGAAACGAAATCATGTTTACTCAGACGATTGCAAGCCTACTGTGCTTGTGATGGGTGAAAACTACAAACCTTTTAGTAGAAGCGATATTGTAAAAGGTAAAAAGGCAATATGTGAGGAGGATTATCGTTGGTTGAAATCAAATATTAAATCTACGTCGTTGCTTGCAAATGTTCTTATCAAGAACAAGGCTAATAATAGCAATTCATATGAGGCACTATTGTTGAGAGATGGATTATTGACAGAAGGTTCTGCTAGCAATGTCTTTATCGTTAAAGGCGGAGTTATAAAGACTCCAAAGCTTAGTAATAAACTTTTGCCAGGAATTACTCGAAAATTTTTAGCTGATCTTATTAGTTTACATAATCTAGATTATGCAGAATGTGATATATCCAAGGACGAGCTATTTGATGCGGATGAAATTTTCTGCTCAAGTTCTACTAATCCTGTTGTTCCTATTACACAGCTGGATGACAAGACTATATCTGATTCAGCCGGCGTGATCTCTATGGATCTTTATAATCATACACAAGATTACATCAGAAAGAACTTCAAATAAAAAAACCGCTGAATCTAGAATTCAGCGGTTTATAATCTTACGTAAAATTAAATAACGTAAATTTTAGTTAGGCTGGCATTCGTAAGCTGCTGCTTTCATTTCCATAGCCTTAGCTGCACACTCATCACGTGACGATACAGGACCTATTGTTTCAAAACGATCAAAATCATTTTCAATCGGATACACCTTCACCATGTATTCAGAAGGAGCACTTGTTCCACCACCGCAAGCAGTGATAATTCCTGTCAAGAGTAGTACAGATAGAAGTTTTAAATGTCTCATTTGACCCCCTAGTCGTAATTACATTTATTACTTTATCATAATTAAAATAATCTTGGATATATATTTAAACAAAATAAGTAAGTTATTTAACAATATCTCTCACTTCAATGTTCATTATCAGATAAATAGTTTTGTAATTATGTTTAAATACGACTAAAATGTTAGGTGGGGTAAATCATTATTAGCAAATGCTAATATTGAATACTATTTAATTAAATGGGAATGAATTATGAAAAAAGATAAAACTCAGGTTTCAGATTCTAAAAGAGGTTTTTTAAAAGGATTAGGCGCAGTAGCTGCAGCAACACCAATAATCGGATCTATGTTTGGTTCTGATGATGCACAAGCCGCAAAAGCCGATCATGAGATGTATCTTCGTGGTACGTACTTTGAATCTTGTACATGCGATACTATTTGTCCATGTCTTCTTCTTTTAGACCCAACTCAGGGTTATTGTAAAGCTTTCTTAACTTGGAACATCGAGCAAGGTCACGTTGGTAATGTTGACGTTAGCGGTTTAAATGTTTCTATGTGGCTAAATGCACCTCAAAACCTTTTGAAAGGACAATTTGAGATGGCAGTTTATATTGATGAACGTGCTAACAATGCACAATTCAATGCACTAAGAGAGGCTTATCATGGCGCTCATGGTGGACACTTAGGTGTAATCGCAAGTCTTGGTAAAGGGGCTGAAGGTGCACCTCGCGAATATCTACCAACTAAAAGAGCTAAAATTACTTATATGGTTAATTCTCCATCAAGACACGTGATTGTTGAGGGAATAGCTGAAAATAAAATGGAACAACTTGCAGGAGCTGCTGGTCGTCCTGTAGTAGTACATGACACACCGTTAGCAGTTGCTCCACCATATCCTATTACCGTGAGCAAAGCATCAAAGCTTACTTACAATGATCATGGCATAAGCCATTCATGGGAAGGTGGAAATGGCTTGAGCTCTCCATTCGTATATCGTGATGGCGCTAACAAGCAACAAGCAATAGAAGTTTAACTTCAATATTGAACGATGGCCTGCTTCCATGCAGGCCATTTTTTTTTAATCTTATGAATGACAGAGTAATACAAGCACCCCTAAAAGATAGAATGATTGTTTATATTGGAGTAGCAATAGTACTTCTATTCTCATGGCTTTATATTCTTGGAATGGGTTGGCACATGAATACAATTCCATTTATCAACAACACAACTATGAGTATGGACATGCCTTCTGATTCAATGGATATGAAAGATAATGGCATGGATATGAATAAACAGGAAATGGAAGGCATGACTATGAATCAGGAGTCAGGTATGATTACGAAGATTTTGACATGGATGCCTCCAATGGGAAATATGTGGGCTTTAACTGATTTCTTTTTACTATTCATGATGTGGGCAGTAATGATGATAGCAATGATGACTCCGTCAATACTTCCAATGCTCATGTTGTATACAACTCTAAATGCTAGAAAAAAAGCACATGGGCAAGAATCGGCATCCACGATGATTCTTCTTGCAGGTTATTTGTCAAGCTGGGTACTTTTTAGTTTATTCATCACTTTCCCCCAATATTTTTTACACACTAATGGGTTTTTGAATATGATGATGGAACCCATACATGCCTATCTTGCAGCTTTTGTTCTTGTCCTGGCAGGAATTTACCAATTTACACCATACAAAGATGCTTGTTTAAATGTTTGCCAATCACCTTTAAGCTTCTTAACTAATAACTGGCAAGATGGTAATTTTGGCGCATTTATCATTGGTTATAAACATGGCTTTTATTGCGTTGGCTGTTGCTGGGCACTAATGCTTACGCTTTTTGCGCTTGGTGTAATGAATATCCTTTGGGTCATAGTGCTAACCATCTTTGTTTTATTTGAGAAAGTTTCTTATAACTATCCTCTAACCTACAGAAGAGTAGTAGGCGCCTTTTTGATTATTTGGGGTCTTGTTCTAGTTGCCTAATTTTTTCAAGTCGATCTGGAGTTCCGATGTCCATCCATTTTCCATCGAAGATACTGAAAGTTATTTTTTTTTCTGATCTAAGGATATCGCCGAGCTCAACATTACTATGATTATTGAATAATTCTCTATGATATTTTCCAATACCTGAAAATACATACGCATTTCCGACTAGTAGACTGTCACCATCACAGTCAAAATCTCCATCTAAGTAATCAGGTGTATCTATTAAAACAATATGAGCTAAACTTTCTTCAAGTTTTAAATCTTTTAGAGCTCCTAAATTGTAATCTGTCCAAATATCACTGTTAATGACAATAAATTCCTCATCATCAAAATTTTTGATGATATTTCTTATTCCCTCGGC
>CEUV01139865.1_pt1 | contig 10027 bp, 11 predicted proteins | sample 356401 | NCBI WGS metagenome assembly CEUV01 (sample SAMEA2622710, study PRJEB7988) | marine metagenome | isolation source: saline water (ENVO:00002010), including
GCCGACTATCCGAACAAACTGTTTGGCGGTGCCCGGTTCGACTTTCGATCGCCGCTTCGGATAGGTGACAGGATCCATAAGGAATCTGAGGTTTTGTCGTTCGACTTGAAAGAAGGCCGGTCGGGGATTTTCATCGTCGGGTTGGTGCAACACCGAATTTCGAACGGGGACGGCATCGCGGTGGTTGAGGAGAACGACATTATTTTCCGGCCCGCGTCGCCCGTGACGACGGGCAGTGGATCGTCGCAGGAACCCCCGCCTCTGCCGCCTGCGACCGTAACACGGACGGTTACGCCGGACCCGGTGCTGATGTTTCGCCATTCGGCGTTGACGTTCAATTCTCACCGCATCCACTACGACCGAGGCTACGCAGCAGACAAGGGATATCCCGGATTGTTGGTGCAGGGCACGCTTATCGCCCGGCTCATGCTGGACGGACTGGAAAAAGATGTACCTGGGTTTGCGGTCGGTTCTTTCGCGTTCCGGTCCGGCAAGCCGATCTACGACAACGACGATTTCACGATCGGCATGCGCGTCGACGACGACACAGCCGAATTCTGGGCGGCGGATCGTCGCGGGTTTATCGGTATGACCGCCAATGTCACTGCTGTCGGCGCATGATCGTCAGTTAGAGCCAGAATTGGGCTTTTTGTGGGCCTTTTACTAGGACCGTGTTTTTTGCGGGCGCCCAACCGTTGTTGGCGGGTTGTGAACCGGGCGACGGGCCCGGCATAGGCGGACGCATCCTTGTTGCCTTCGCGGGCGGAAATGATGAGCCACGTCAGCGCCTCGATCATGTCCGTTTCGATGCCTTCGCCCAGCATCAGCGCTTATCCCAGGTGTTTGAGCGGTTATTCGTATTTGCCGCGCTGGAACGCGCTGATGCCTTTTCGCGACGAGGTGAAAGTCTCCGCGACGCTTACGGTCAGGAATACTTCCGTCGCGGCTGCGATGGAAAATTTTGCCAATCCTATTTGTATACCCCCGCCCAATACGGATCCCACCGCCAGAGCTATACATTGCCCGGGGCCTTCAACCCTTTGCGTGTTTCCCCGGCACCCAGAGAACGTCCGAGCTTCCGTTGTCGTTGGCTTGACGCGCAAGAACGAACAACAGATCGGAGAGTCGGTTGATGTATTTCAGTGCGTGAGGGTTCACCGCTTCCTCCACCGCGAGCGCTGTCATGGCCCGTTCGGCCCGGCGGCAGACGGTGCATGCGAAATGAAGACCGGCCGCCAGATCTATTCCGCCTCGCAGGACGAACGATTTCAGGGGGTCCAGTCCATCGTTCGCGTCATCGATTTCCCGTTCCAGACGTTCGATCTGGTCGGGCTGCACGCGAAGGCTGCCGTCCGCGTGATCGTCACCCGGTCGCGTAACATCAGCGCCGAGATCGAACAGGTCGTTCTGGACCCGGGCCAAGACCTCGTCGGTTTCGCTGCCGCGGCTGTGGCACCTCGCCAGACCGATCGCAGCGTTGGTCTCGTCGACGTCGCCCTGGGCGGTAATCCGCATGCTGTGTTTCGCGATCCGGCTGCCGTCCCCCAGTGATGTTTCGCCGGCATCGCCGCCTCGGGTGTAGATCTTATCTAGTTTGACCATGCTGTGCACCGGTTGTTTAGGGTTTCAGGATCGACGTATCGCCGCGCGCTTCTCATCGCCAGAGGCGGTTGAGGGAGCTGATGCCGAGGATGTAGCGCGTCGCGGGGCCGAATGCGAGCGCTGCGGAAAAATTATTGCTGATTCATTCTAATAAGTGTATTTACACTTTTATGACAACATCAGATACCGCAAATGACCCGACGCAGGTGCGTATTGCGTGGCACTGCACGTGTTTTAACGTTCGGCGTGCGTCTCGCGCCGTCACGGAGTTCTACGACGGGATCATGGCGCCGAGCGGGCTAAAAGCGACCCAGTTCACCATGCTGGGGGCGGTATCCCTGATGGGGCCGGCCTCCGTGACGCGCCTGGCCGAGCGCCTGACGCTCGACCGGACAACACTTACGCGCAACCTGAAAGTTCTGTCGCAGCAGCGCCTGGTTGCCATTTCCGCCGGCGAAGACCGTCGCGAACGGGTCGTGAGCCTTACTGATGCCGGTCAGGCCGCGCTCGACCGCGCGACGCCCGCCTGGCACGAGGCGCAAGCGGCGCTGGTGAAGAAGTTCGGTGAAGAACGCTGGCGTCGCATGATCGAGGACATGGCGAAGCTTGGCGCGCTACTGAACGAGAATTCCTGAAAATGCTGAAACATGTATTCAATCTTGACCCACCGAACGACGCGCGCGCGGTCGAAGCGCTGTTCGAGGCAGGCATGTCGCCGTGGCGTATCCGGCGCGCTTTCACGCATTCGTACAATCGACTAGACTGCCTACATTTCGAGCGCTGATGCGCTTTTCCAAAATCCCTGTCCCGGCGGCACTGATTTGCTTTTCAAGATTCTCTCAGTCATTGCGCCTGTCTTCGTGTGCGCCGGTATCGGGTTCGCATGGGGCCGCACTGGCCGCCCGTTTGATACACGCATGGTCGGGGCGCTGGCGCTCAATCTCGGTATGCCGTGCCTCGCCTTCTCGGCGCTGACCCGGCTGAATGTCAGCCCGACGGCTTTCGTCGAGATGGTCGGCGCCTACGGGATGGTCCTCGCGTGCTTTCTGGCGATCGGGCTGACCACGATCTGGATCATGAAGGTGGCGGCCCATACCTACTTGCCGGTCTTTACGTCCTCGAACACGGGCAATATGGGCCTGCCGCTCTGTCTGTTCGCATTCGGGCCGGAAGGCCTGGCGCTTGGTATTTGCATTTTCGTCATGTCGTCGATCTTTAGCTTCACGGTCGGGTGGAGCATCTATGCAGGGCGCCTGGCGGCGGACGTCCTGTATAACAATCCACTTATCTACGCGGTTTTGGCGGCACTGGTGTTTATGATCACCGGCACGGCGCCGCCGGTCTGGCTTGCCAACACGACAGAGCTGATCGGCGGGCTGGCGATTCCCCTGATGCTGGTGTCGCTCGGCGTTGCCATCGCTAACATGCGCGCCCGGGGCGCAGGGCAGATTCTGATTATCTGTACCGTCAAGCTGATCGGCGGCTTCACGGTCGGCTACGCGGTAGCGACCCTGCTGGGCCTTGAAGGTGCCGCGCGCGGTGTGCTGATGATCGAGGCGGCGATGCCTGTGGCAGTGCATAACTACATGTTTGCCCAGCGATTCAACCGGAACGCCGCCGATACCGCCAGCATGATCCTGATCTCAACCACGATCTCGCTCGCCACCCTGCCGTTCCTGATGTGGCTGGTACTAGAATGACTATGGAAACAATCATTCAGCTGGCCAATATCGTCGTGCCGGTGTTCATCTGCGTCGGGCTCGGTGTGCTGTGGGCGCGGGTGGGGACGCCGTTCGACTCCAAGCTGATCACATCGCTGGTTTACAATATCGGCGCACCATGCTTGATCCTGGCAACGTTCCAGAAAGTCACGCTATCGGCTGCTGCGATGTTGGAAGTCGCGCTGGCGTCTCTCGCTTGTTATGCCGCGTTCACCGTCATCGCGTTTGTGCTGATTAAGATCATGCAGCTCGACCTGCCGTCCTACCTGCCTTCGTTGATCTTTCCGCTCACCGGCAGCATGGGTTTACCAGTGTCGTACTATGCGTTTGGCGAAGAAGGCTTGGCGCTGGCGATCGTCTACTTCACTTTTGGCGCAATCGGGACATTCACCCTCGGCGCGGCCATCGCGGCCGGAACGATTTCGTTCAAGAAACTAGCGAAGGCACCGGTGATTTATGCGGTTGCCATCGCGGTTACGCTGCAGTTGTACGGCACGCCACTGCCCGAATGGATTTTCAACACTACAAACCTGCTGGGTGGCATGGTGATTCCAGCGCAGTTGGTTGCGCTGGGCGTTTCGCTACTGGAACTGAAGACCGGGGGTATTGCGCGCAGCTCGTTTCTCGGCTTATTCCGGCTGGCGATGGGGGTCGGCGTCGGTTTTCTGATCGCCGATGCTTTTGGACTGGAAGGCGCGGCCCGTGCCATCGTCATCATCCAGAGCGCTATGCCAGTAGCTGTGTCGAGCTACCTGTTCGCCCAGCAATACAAACGCAAGCCCGAAGAGGTGGCCGGCATGGTCGTTGTCTCGACGGCTGCATCCTTCGTGACGCTGCCGTTGCTTTTGCTCGCAGTGCTCTAAGATATGCAAAGAAGTTTTGCGGCGGCTCGCGTTGCTTTGTATGGTCCCTACCCCAGATGTACGTCACCGTACACCCAAGGAAACTGGCCATGACAAACTGTTACGCAGAAATCGCCTCCACGGATACGATAAAAAACGGCAGTAAACTGACTGGTCACGCGGCTCCTATGAAAATATGGCAAGCGTTACGTCTGACGGCTGGCTCTACATGCAGCACCGGGGCGGGTCGCGGGGTTTCTGAAAGTGACAGGCTCCCACACCCTTGCCTGGGCCGATATCACCGATAACAAACAATATATCAGCAACGGGAATGCCAACGACGAGAACCGGGTTTCGCTGTTCCTAACGGACTGTCCTAATCAGCGTCGCCTGAAGATCATGGGCAGCGCACGCACGGTCGAACGGGACGAGCCGGATTTTTCGGAAGAGATCATCGATGGCGAGTGCGATGCGCCGGCCGAGCGTGCCTGGCTAGTCGATGTTGCGGCGTTAGACTTGAAATGTCCTAAGTACATTACGCCTCGGTTCACCGAAGCGGACATCGCGCCTGCGGTCGACAAGCTGATTAAACGTATCCACTATCTGGAAGCGCAAATCGAACTGGCGGCTTATTCGGAACCCAGATGAACAATTCTTCTTTCACCTTGCCGCCGGTCGTTCTACGACTGCTGATGGTTCTTGCGACGGTGCAATTGATCCGCACCGTGTTGCCGCCTGACCTCGATTCGATGCTAATCTTTTTTCTCGGCTTCGATCTATTCCGCGGTGGACAGTTCGATTCGCTCTGGCTGTATGGGGCGGTGACGTCTGTTTTCGTTCATGGCGGGTGGTGGCACCTTCTGGCCAATGCGCTGTGGATCGTTGTGGTCTCGCCGCAGATCTTTCCGCATATCCGCGGGCGGCGCTTCGTAGCGTTTTTCATTCTGACGGGCATCGCGGGCGCACTGGTTCATGCGGGGCTAAACTGGGGTGAAAGCGCCATTCTGGTCGGCGCGTCCGGCGCCGTGTTCGGCCTGCTGGGGGCGGGTGCCTTCGTCTTGATCCGCGGGCAAGACGGGTTTTCCAATCCATCTGGCAAGGACATTCTGCAATATGTGCTGATGATGATGATCGTTAATCTCGGCTATGCTATGCTCAGCGGCGGCAATGTTAGTTGGGAGGCTCATGCCGGTGGCTTCTTTGCAGGTCTGGTCCTGTTTCCGATGATGCGCCAACGACCGCCGGTTGAAAAAGACGATTTTCGTGTTGTTTCAGATTGATTGTGTCAGGCGGTCAGTTGCGCCGGCGGAGAGCTCAGCGTTCTTTTTATAAGCTCTCTCATATGATCCAGCTCCGGATAATCCGGCGGTGAGGCGGGGTCCACCCTGAAGATCGCTAGACGCAGCACATCATTGAAAAGCGCCGACTCGGGATGCCCAGCGCCGTCTAGCATCTCCGCTCCCAGCATAGTGTAAAGACGGTCGAGACCGTGGTCGGTACCCACTGCGGCGATAACCGCCCGCGCATTCAGCAGCGCCGCCAGAGTCCAGAGACCGGCAAATAAAAGTCGAGGGTTTGAATACTGCCGGTAGTCGGGATGCACGATCAACCGGCTGACCTCCGCGCAGTCTGATTTGCGGACGCCGGCCCGAAGAAGGGTTTTGTGAACATTCCGTCGCCCGAATTCGGCATCGACGACAGAGAGCGGAGACTTCGGCGAGGGGGGAACCAAACGAGCAGCTCCCACGGGGATGTCGCCGTCTTGTAAAACAAAATGATAGCAGTGGAGATCGAGTGGATCTGGATCTCCGAACGCATCGCCACCCGGACCGAACGCAGGTCGTGATCCGCCATCAAAAAGAACATGAGACCGAAGCGACCTCACACCAGTAAGCCATTTCGGTATGGACCTGTTCGCGATGTTTGGCGGACCGAATAATCGGCAAACCAGATCCTGATTGCTCTGCCCGTCGCCGAACGACGCAGCGGCGGCGGCGCAGTCATCTATGAAACGGCCGTATATCTCGAGCGCAGCCGCACCTGTCTGGACCAAGGGTTTCAGGCATTCGGGATGCCTTAAAAGCAGCTTTGCAATTTGCTCTCGGTTAAACTGGGTGTGAGCGCTGTCGATCGAGATATGCTCTCGTAGAAAAGAGGACCCGCCAGCCGCATTGGAGGTGCATGCGGCAGCCAGCAGCTCTGGCCCGTGCCGCACGGAGAGCGCTTCTATCTCATATTCTATCGCGATCTGCGCATAAGGCATATCACCCGTGATAACTTCTTCATGAAGTGCACGGTATTGGGCGATGCTCCTTGGTAGCTTCTGCCGGCTCAGCGCGACTGGGTTGATTTTTTTTGCATGCTCTGCATTCCAGGCGTCAGCAAGAGACCACAGATCCGCCACCATAAGCCGGTGATGTCCGGCTTCATGGCGAGCATGTTTAATCAGCGCCTCGCCTAGTGCGCTATATCCAGTGTCATTACATCTTTCGCCCGCACGGCGGATCCATCCCTCTACCGGATGGGTCATGGAGATGCCGAAGGCGCTGTAGTGAAGCATAAACAGCTGCAAAAGTTCTGCTGGAAGGGCTACCGTCGATTGCAGCATCGATAAGGCTGGCCGGGCGGCAAATTTTTCGCGGTATGGTGCTAGGAGTTTTTCGTACGCGGCAAGCGAATTCTGTTTATCAGAGAATGTATCAGTCATCTGGCGTGCACATAAGGCCGGCTCGGACGTTCATTGTTCTGTATATAGAAATGGGCGGCCCGCGGGGCCGCCCGCAAAAGGTATTAGCTCCAATCTATCAGTGCATCGCCGATCCGCCATCAACCACAAGTGTTTGGCCGGTGATGAAATCGGAATCCGATGACGAGAAAAATACAAGCGTGCCGATCAGGTCTTCAGGCATCTGTTCGCGCTTGATCGCACGGGTGGCGGTGTTGCCGTCTTTGACGGCATCCCATTGTGGATCGCCGACGACCTTTTCGCTCATTGTCAGGCCCGGAGCGATGCAGTTTACGGTGATTCCGTCGTCGCCCACCTCGCGGGCAAGCGCCCGCGTAAACGCGACCTGCGCGCCCTTAGAGCTGACGTAATGAAGCAGCATCGGCGTGCCCTTGAAGACCGTACCCGAGGCGATGTTGACGATCTTGCCATAGCCGTTTTTTTTCATTTCTGGCACGACCGCCTTGGTGCAGCTGAAGACGCCGCGAGTGTTGATCTGCATCACCCGGTCCCATTCGGCCTCGTCGATATCTAGGAACGATCCCTGGTTCAGATCGGCAAACAGGGCGGCATTGTTGACCAGGATGTCGATCTTGCCGAAGGCGTCCAACGTCTCGGCCACCATCGACTTTATGTTGTCGGTGTCGGTGACGTCGCAGTGAATGCCGATGGCTTCGCCGCCGGCCTGCTCGATGATTTTCACTGTGGTCTCGGTGTCGACGATGTCGGTGACGGCGACTTTCGCACCTTCCGCCGCCAGAACCTTTGCGTATTCAACGCCGATGCCTCGGCCGCCGCCGGTGACGATCGCTACGCGTTCATCCAGTTTTCCCATGTCATCTCTCCCTGTCGATGTTGATTGTTTCCCTAATCCGAACTTGTTCGAAAAACCGGCTGCGTTCAAGGGCGGATGGAAACACCGATGCAGATGAAGGCCCGAGCGTTGGAAAGCCGGCGGTTATAGTCAGGCGGGCGAAGTGATCCGGGGCAACGGCTTAATCGCTGCCTTCGTCGCTGGATTGATGCCCTGCGTAAAGTAGCACCGCGTGCGCGAACATATCGAACAGTTCGACGAGGTCTAGGGCACGCTGCTGTCCTACCTGATCTTTATGCTGTTCGGCCCCTTTATGGCGCCGCACGCGATCCAGCACTCGGCAGGCCGGGCGTTCCTGTATGCCGTTCTCAGCCTGACCGCGATCCGGATGATCCCGGTCTGCATCGCGCTGCTTGGCAGCGGGCTGCGCGCGACGGCGAAAATCTTGCTCGGCAAGTTCGTTCCGCGGGGTATTGCATCGGTGCTGTATCTTCTTATCGTGATCGGCGAAATCGGCGATAACGGTATAGGATATACCTTGTTTATCGTCGTGACGGATCCTCTATGTGTAATCCTTCATGGTGCCACCGCCATTCCACTAGCGCGTTTCGGGGGAAAACAGAATGCCTGACATAATTTACGATTATGTCGTCGTCGGCGGCGGGTCTGCCGGCTGCGTGATGGCCAGCCGGCTGAGTGAACGGTCAGCTAATAGGGTGCTGCTGGTCGAGGCCGGCACGGATTATCCTCCCGACAATCTGCCCGACCAGTTGCAGGACGGTTTCGCAGGCGTTGCATATAACGACAAGCGCTTTATCTGGAACAATCTCCGCGTCACTGTTCCGCCGCGACCCGGCAATGCGCCCGATACCCGCCCGGACAAGCTGTATCAGCAGGGCCGCGTGATGGGCGGCGGTTCCTCGGTCAACGGCATGATGGCGAACCGAGGCAGCCCGCACGACTACGCCGACTGGGTTGATCGCGGCGCTGCCGGCTGGGGGTGGGAAGACGTGCTGCCGTTTTTCCGCAAAATGGAATCGGACCGGGATTTCGATGGACCGGCCCACGGCAACGACGGCCCGATTGGCGTGCGCCGCCTGTTTCCTGATACATGGCCCGGCTACACCACGGCGATCATGTACGCTGCCAAGGCCGAAGGCTTCGACTATTTCGACGACATGAACGCCAGCTTTGAAGACGGCTATTTCCCCGTCACGATTTCTAATATTGACGACAAGCGAGTATCCGCCAACGTCGCGTATCTGACGATGGAGGTCCGCGCCCGTCCCAACCTCGATATCCTAGACCGGGCCGAGGTCCAGCGTCTCAATTTCGACGGCACGCGGATTACGGGCCTAACGGTCCAGCGGCCGGAAGGCGAACGGACCATCCGCGCAAACGAGGTGATCGTGTCCGGCGGATCCACCCATTCGCCAGCCATCCTGATGCGGTCTGGCGTCGGGCCGGCGGCCCAATTGTCGCATCTCGGCATTGACATCGTTGCCGATCGGGCCGGGGTCGGTCAGCATTTGATGGAGCATCCCGGCGTGTCCATCGCGTCTTACATAAAGCGCCCGGCGCGGCTGCCGACTGGCATGCGCCGACAGATGATCGCCTGCATGCGCTATTCGTCGGGCATTGACGGTTGCGGGCCTGGCGACATGTTCATCGTACCGACCAACAAATCAGCCTGGCACCCTCTAGGCGACCGGATCGGCGCGGTCATGGTGTGGGTCAACAATTCGTTCTCGACCGGCGAGGTGACGCTCAATTCAGCCGATCCGTCCGTGGAACCTAATGTCGATTTCAACATGTGTTCCGATGAACGGGATCTAATCCGCATCGTTCAGGCAACCCGCATGTTGGCGCGCATGCACGATCATTCGGCGGTCCGCGACGCGGTGCATGACGTCTTTCCCGCCGCCTATTCGGAACGTGTGCGCAAGGTCGGCGATTTCAACGGCATGAACAAATTCAAGACCTGGGTGGCTGCCAACCTGATGGACCTCGGAGGGCCGGTCCGGCGCGCCTTTATCGATAACGTCATCCGTAAAGGCCCCACCATGCGGGAACTGCTGGAAGACGACGAAGCCATTGCCGACTGGGTGCGCACCACGGTTACCGGTCACTGGCATGCCTCCTGCACTTGCCGGATGGGGGCTGAGGACGATTCCGGCGCGGTCACCGATCCGTCGGCGCGGGTCTATGGCGTCGAAGGCCTGCGCGTCTGCGATGCATCGATCATGCCGAGGGTGCCGCGGGCCAATACCAATTTCCCGACCATGATGATGGCAGAGAAAGTGGCGGATATGATTTTGTCGGG
>CEUV01154582.1_pt1 | contig 10019 bp, 10 predicted proteins | sample 356401 | NCBI WGS metagenome assembly CEUV01 (sample SAMEA2622710, study PRJEB7988) | marine metagenome | isolation source: saline water (ENVO:00002010), including
CGAGCCGACATGCTGCTCACGATCCCCGGTCTCGGGAGGGACATGGTGGACAAGTTGCTAGAGAAGTGCGGTAGCATAGAAGAGATGTGCTATCCCGATGCCCTGAAGCAGATAAAGGGGCTCGGACCAGTGCTTCGAGGCAGGATCATCGAGGCTCTGACCAGCGAGGAGCCGATGCACGTAGAGCGCAAGGTGAGGAGATAATCAAATGTATAGACGAGTAATCGGACATAAGATATATATGGGGTCTCTCATGAGGTCAAATTATGAGAGATTACACCGAGTATGAGGCAGTGAAGAAGTTCCCCATCTTCCAAGGATACCTTGAACACTTCAGAGAGACATCGATAGACAACGACATACCGGGGATGCTGTCGTTCTTCTTCCTACAAGGACAGGCAGCAGTGCCGTTCGTGAGGATACCATGGGGTCCAAGTCACCTCGACCCACGCGTCCACGTGTTCTGGATACAACCATCGAGGACTGGTAAGTCAGTCGCATGGGAGTTCGTCGGTGACGTCGCACGTGACTCGGCCATACCGACCGACATGTACACCACCGGCACTGACGCTGCCCTCATCGGTGGATGGGAGGAGAGCGAGGATGAGCACGGTGAGAAGATCCAGACACTGAAGGAGGGACTGTTGAATGGACGTAAGGCATTGAACTTTGATGAGGGAAGTATTATTCTCAGCCCGAACAAGCACAGTCAGGAAACCGTCCTCTATCTACAGTCAGCATGCAATCCAGTCGGTAGCAACAACAACACACTGGTGAAGCACACCAAGGCTGGTAGGATAGAGACGGAGTCACTCGTGTCTATGTGGATCACCACCTTCCCACCGAAGGGCGTCAAGGACTACGTTCTGACGAAGGGTATCTTCCAGAGAGTGCTGCTCTACTGGGCTGAGTGGAACACTGACAAGAGGATGAACGTCAGTATGCTGAGGATGAACTCGGCGTTCAAGCGGATGCCGAAGGTCAGCGTCGATTACAAGCAGATCACTGATTACTTCAACAGCCTCACGAAGAGACTACGTGACAGGCTGCTCAACCTGTCTGAGACACCATTCACAGAGTGGGAGCAGATGCCAAGGCCACAACAGGAGGAATTGATACAATCACACATGCACGAGATGTTCTCCGCAGATGACACATTCTACAACGCATGCTACGATGCGATCGAGGACTACTACTCATTGTTGAACGGGCTTGCACCCGGCATCAGCGAGGTCGTGTCATCGTTCATGCCAGCCGTGGAGAACTACACTGTGATCTTCGCAACGCACATGGCCATGATAGAGGGTGTGTGGGAGGTCACTGGTGACCACGTCGACATGGCGAAGGACATCCTGTATGACCTTACCAAGAACCTGATACTGTGGTTGGAGGATGAGGTTGAGGTCGGCTTCAAGAAGACCGAGGTCAGCGAGTACAGGAACAAGTTCACCATCGCTTACCAGAATACGGACGCTGTCGACTTCGAGGACGGTCGTGGTGAGGGCTGGAGAAGGAAGGAGGCCATGCTCAGGGTGTATGAGAAGCAAGCGAACGTCACACGTGGCACGGCTTGGAATCACTTCTCCAAGTATGCCAAGGACATGTTCACCGTGACCAAGGAGAAGAAAGTGGTCTATCTCAAACTCAAGGAGCAGAACGAGTAAGTATGACCCCCGATAGTGAGTGGCAGGTGGGACGATGACTGACGTACTTTCACTTGACATTGAGACTGAGAATTATTCGTATGACATTGGTGGATGGGGGAATAGAACGTTGTTTCAACCGAGCGTGATAGCGACATGGGACGGCACCACAGGGACCGTCTTCTCGAAGCAGGACGTGCAACTGGATGGTGTCACGACGAACGATCTACACCCACAGGTGCTCGGTGACCACATCACGAACCACATAGAGAAGGGAGGAAAACTACTGGGTCACAATATTCTCAACTTCGACCTCCCTGTGATAAGGGACTCGCTAGACTGTTGGGCAGCGGGTGACGCCATGGCCAAGAAGGACTCCATAATAGACACGAAGGTGATTGTGTCGAAGGCCTCACTGTCCCATGGCAAGATAGCCACCGACCTGTCCATGCTCTGCAAGCAGACGCTTGACAGCGACAAGAGCATGAAGAGCATAGAGGCCCCCTCCGCTTGGAAGGAGGGGAAGTTCAATGAAGTTGCAGACTACTGCTTGAAGGACGCCAAGTTGACGTACGACCTGTACTCCTACATGCAAGAGTACGGCATAGTGAAATCACGCTCCCTAGAGACCGGAGAGATCGTGGAGATAGAGATAGAGTGGTGAAGATATGAATGAGGAAATGAAACTGAAGAGGGGACTACACGTGCTCCTTGACATGATAACAAGAGGACATTCCATGGTTGACATACAGATGGCAGCGTCAGAGATCGCTGTTGACGTCAGTTGGCCCTACTTGGAAAAGAAAGACAAAGGAGACGAGGAAGAATGATACTGAAATGGTTGAGAAGAATATTCGGAGGCAAGAAGAAAGAAAGCGAGGACATCGACATCCTGCTCGAGAAGGTAGAGAAGGAGAAAGAGGCGATGGAGGAGATCCAGAGGGAGAAGAATGTGAGGCACCTCGAGGGACTGACATGGAGTGCGTTCCGCTCACATCACAAGGGTACCCCTGTGACAGAGATATCGAAACTGTGGCAGGAGTACAAGGATGGCACCTACAAGGTAAGGGATGAACAATGAGCGAGAGCAAGGAGCAACGCTCCACAGCACAGGCCCTCAACATCAGGGCAGCGAAGACGATAGTCGAGACATGCAGGTCCACTCTTGGCCCGATGGGCATGGACAAGATGATGGTCGATGGTGCAGGAAACGTCATAGTCACCAACGACGGTGCCACAATACTACGTGAGTTGGACGTGGCCCACCCCGGTGCCAAGATGATGGTGGAGATCGCCAAGACGCAGGAAGCCCTGTGCTACGACGGTACTACCAGCACTGTAGTACTGGCAGGTCAATTGCTCGCCAATAGCGAGAACCTCTTCCAGAAGGGTCTCCATCCCAACGTGGTGTGCAAGGGGTATCACGAGGCAGCGCAGATGGCTACCAAATACTTGGAGGAGTCTGTGGCCTTCGAGGCCGAGGACAGCACCCTGAAGAGTGTGGCGAAGACGGCCATCACGGGTAAGACGCTCGAGAGTGCCACTGACATCGTTAGTCAACTGTGTGTAGACGCTGTCATACGCGCAGGGGATGCTGACAAGGTCAGGGTCGTGAGCCTACCGGGTGGTAGCCTCGAAGACTCATACCTGTTCAATGGCGTCATACTGAGCAAGGACTTCACGCTAGAGTACGATCATGATGAGAATACGAACGCCATCATTCTCAACACGGGGCTCGAGATGGAGAAGTCCGACGACAACGTACAACTCCAAGTCGATGCTGCTTCATATAGTAAATTCAAACAGGCTGGTAAGGACGATCTACTCACCAAGGCGAAGAAGGTCGTCGACGGCATGGGTGGCAAGGGCATCATCTTCGTCAGGGATGGTGTTCATGACAACGTCTGTGCCTACCTCAAGAAGAATGGCATAGGCGTCGTCAGGAGATTACCGGAGAGTGCCATGAGGGCTCTTTCATCCGCCTTGGGCGTAGCGATAGCACAGACCGTTGACGACATAGAGGGGTCAGCGAAAGTGAAAGTGCTCAAGCAGAAGCACAACGACGTCAACTATCTATTCGTGGCTGGTAGTATTGAGAGCGATCAGTCGACGCTCGTTCTTCGTGGTGCCACTCAATCGACGCTCGACGAGGTTGAGCGAGGCTTCGATGACGCATTGGGTGTAGTATCCATAGTCAAAGACACAAACAGCGTCGTATGTGGTGGTGGATCGAGTTATGTGGCAATGGCGTCGCATCTCAGAAGCCATGCAGCCACCATAGGCGGGAGAGCCCAGATGGCGATCGAGGCGTTCGCAGACGCACTTGAGGTCATACCAGCGACAGTCGCTGAGAACGCGGGATTCGACCCACTCGACATCGTACTCGCAATGAGAACGAAAGTACAGAACGACGTACTCAACTACGGCCCTGACGTGAATGAGGGTGGTCTGATCGACATGAGAAAGCAGGAGGTCTTCGAGCCGACCATGCTGATCAAGCAAGCAGTCCTCAGTGCGACTGAGGTCACGACCGCCATACTACGCATAGACGACATCGTCAGTAGGAGGCCTGTCGAGTAATGGGCCGCCTGATGGACAAGTTGCAGGTATCGTGTCGAGGTTGTGGTCACAGACACATACCGCACCGTCTATCTGGTAGGTATCAGAATGGTTCAAAGCGAAGAGTCTATCTATGGGAGTGCAAGGAGTGCGGTCATATATGGAAGGACTCGGCTTTCAAAAATCAGACTCGAAGCACCTAGGCTACGTGCATATTTTAGGCTACGTGCATATTGCTAAGGTGTTGACAGGGAGGTTTGTGCAGTAAAGGACGAGATGCTTCTTCTCAGGTGGCACTAAGTGGTTCTTATCATTCATTCCAAATACTCACCACGACTCGTCTTTCCTCCCATCTATACACAATGTTAATTTACAAGCCAGTGCAGAAACTACACTGTGGAACGGAACTGCCAATGGTTCAACGAATGGGCTAATGAGACTATGAATAATTTACACATAGAGCAGCCACCTAGAAATCGCTTCATTACGACGTTGATGACGCTGCTGAGGCTGAACTGATGAGGTTCGGCAGCATAGGGTACAACTTATCCACCTTCATTATCATAACGCTCTTGATTTCATACACGATGGTGATGACTTTCTTCATCAGTGACCAAAAGGGCATCGAGATGTCAACCATGCTCATCCTCTACACCAACGTAGTGTTTATCTGCGTCATGATACAGATGAATGTATCTAGCAAGATGTCATAGACTTCCCCAAAAACCGATGTTGTTGGTGAATTGGGAGTATTTGTTGATTATCATGGTCTGATATTCATCATCCGTCAATGGGTTGTCCCACAGTTTAGTATCTCCCCACACTGTATCGAATGAACTACCTGCTGGTGGTGTCCAAGTCTCAAAGTCAGCCACTACCAATGTGAATGTATCGTCCTTGGCACAATGGTCCCAAACCAAATCTACTACATCCTGCTCAAGTTCAACTATTGTCACAGATGTCACATTCGGATTGTCTATCAAAGCCTGATGTACCATGCCTATTCCTAGACCACCAATGAGAACATCACCAGTGGCATTATCCCAAAGCCACTGATGCTCCATGTACTCTGCTTGTGAATCCTGCATGATGGGCATGGGACATGCATCTTTTATGAGAACAGTGTGATTGTCATACGGCTCTGATTTTATTTCACGATACTGCTGCCACATTCTCTCTTGTGTCTGAGTATCATAATGCGCTATTGTGTAGTCGCCTTGAGTTCCTTCAGGTATGCTTACTTCTATCCTCGTCATTCAATCACCTCAAGTAGTGAATGTGTATTTTATCACTAGGTCATCTGCACTTGTCGTTCCGTTGCTGTTCGTGGCATCTGCTCCGATGGTGCATGTCACTGTGTCTCCGTTTGATGGGTAGATGAAGCCACCTCTCCCACCACCCCAAGTAATTGCACAAAACGCCTCTATGCCTTGTTGGGCGCCAAGACTAGTACTATAAGTTGTAGCGTCTTGATCTGTTGCTGCTGCCGTAGCGAAGCCAACATACTGAACAGCAGCACTACCAGCACTGAGACTCGATGACACGCTCAAGGACCATTGGAAACTTGTTGCGTTAGTTGCCTGTATGTATCCTAGAAACGCTATTAGCGCATTGGATGATTGTCCTGAGTAAGCAGCATCCAAGTCACTTTGACCGCTAGTTGATACGTCTATGTCCACGTTTGCTTGTCCATTGCTCCAAAGACCAAACGGAGAAGGAAAAGGGTTCACATCGAACTGGTCTGCACCATCCGGGTTGGAGGAGTTTTGTGCATTACTTACCTCCTGTGCGCCCATAGTGAAGTTAGATGAAGGGTTAGAAGTACCGGATATAGCAACGCTTGTTGGGTTTGGTGCAGTTCCTTGTGTTGATGGGGCACTACCTCCACCACTGGCATTCGCAGTCTCAAGTTGCTGTGCAGTTCCAACGACACCAAGTATGAAACCCATTCAATCACCCGACGTATATCCAAGTATTCGCAGCAACAGCAACGTATGTCCTCGCAGTCTCATCAGCCATAGCAGCATGAGAGGTCCAATTCGTTGCTATCGAGTTCGATGTTCCCAAGGACGGAGTTGCTGAACCGTTGGTGTTGTTGATAACGGTGTATTGCTGTCCCTTTATGGCGGTTGCTGGTAATGTCAAGGTTCCTCCTGTCCAATAGACATAAGAGCCACTTTGATCATCAGTCAACGTGGTATTCGATGATACGGCTACGACACTGCCTATCATGTTTCTAACACCGTTAGTTCCAACGGTCATGAATTCAGTCTGACTGTTTCCTTGTAGACCTCTGAAGATGAGTTGACCATCCTTTGACCCTTCAGTGGTATCTATTATCTCAGTTCTGATAGCCATGTATGTCGATGGATTACCTGTGTCACCCTCACCTCTGAAGTTTATCTGCCCAATCAAGTCACCATCGGCCTCTGATGCAGAGTATCTGTAAAGCGTCATGGTCGGACCACCACTTGCGGAGTCGTCGTGTTTCTCTATGAGCATCCCCGCATCACTTCCTTTGATGGTGAACTTCGATAGAGTATCGTGTTGTGATGTGGTTGACCCGATGATTACTTTCCCTGTTCCATTTGGTGTAATTGATATATCGTTATCTGCACCATCAGCAATGACAATTGTTCCAGAGTTTGTTCCAGAGTTTGTGCTTAGGGTCATATCCCCTGTTCCCTGTGTGGTTAAGACAGTGCTTGTATTGGCCTTTCCAAACGTATTTGTTATTGCGTTATATCTAATCTTACTGTCAGAACCACCATCACCTGCTTCATCAGCGTTCAAGAATATAGGCCCATCAGAAGTGAGTTGTGTATTGCCTCCTGCTTGAAACCTTAGTATGGAGTTCGTTGTCGTTCTATGTTGTATCGTAAAATCAGCAGAGGAATCACCTACAACTAGTGTATCAGCGTAGAGATTGATGTCACCTGTTCCATTTGGCTCTATTGTGACATCAGCATTTGAGGCCGATGTGATCTTGTTTCCATTGACATCTAAATCACCACCTAACTGCGGTGTAGTATCTGCGGCTAAACTTGCTATACCGCCACTTGCTGCTTCTTCTAAACTAATTTGGGTATTAGCATGGTCGTAAGTTAATACATAGTTATCTTGGCCTGAACCTACTGTTTGGTCAACATCAAATTGGAAGTTACCTAAATTTACTTGACCTGTTCCATTTGGTGTAATACTAATATCACTATTAGCACCATTAGTAATTACAATAGAACCGGTGTTTGTTCCTTGGTTTGTATTTAGAGTTAAATCACTCGCTCCTAATGTGGTTAATACTGGGTCACCGCCATTAATACCAAATCTAATTGTGTCTGCTTGCATTGAGATAAATGAATTAGCATTAATGAACATATTTCCTGTACCACTTGCGGTTCTAAGCACTAAATCTCCATCTGATTGAAATTGTAGTTTAGCAGTTGTACCACTAATGTTAGGGGCGAATGTAATATCTGTACTAGCATCTCCAACTCTAATAGTATCAGCATTGAGATGTATTCCTCCTGTCCCATTTGGCTCTATTGTGATATCAGCGTTTGATGCAGATGTGATTTTGTTTCCATTGACATCCAAATCTCCACCTAACTGCGGTGTGCTATCTGCGGCTACACTGGCTATTCCACCTGCATTGTTATCCACATAGTCCTTCACAGCAGCAGATGTGGGTAAGGTAGTCTCATTATCGTTTGAACCAATGCCGTCTGATTGTGTGATAATCGTCGTGACTCTAGCCCCGCTTCCAATCTGCAATCCTGAATCACTGATATTGAATCTAGCAGTTCCTCCTGTTTGGAAAGACTGCGTATCTGTGCCGAATGCGATTTTGTTGTCGATATCTTCACTGTGGATGATATCATCTGCCACAGTTATACTACCATCAACATCTAACTTAGTTGCAGGACTCGTATTGGCTATTCCGACTTTTCCTGACGAGTCTATGGTGACATAATTGGAATTGTCATTACTTCCCAGTCTAAGGTCGCCGCTATCCCTGTTGTAGACGAATGCGTTTGTTCCCGACTTGGTTATGAGAAGCGCATCTCCTGCTCCTGTCCCATTATCAGCATCACTCAGGTATATCCTACCCGCGTCGCCTGTATCACCTACAACATGGAGGTTTCCTTGTGGGCTTGTAATGCCTATCCCTACATCCCCACCTTCAGTGATTGTCATCTTCGTAGTGAGAGACGCTGCGCTAGTGCTACCATCGGATGTTAGGAACTGCAAATCACCCTTGAATTTCCCATCACCACTATTAGAAACGTCTACCTGTCTGCTGGTAGAGCGAATCTCAGCCACGCTGGTCACGGTGTTGCTGTCCTCGTTCATAGCGAACTGAATCTGACCTAGAGTGTAGTTAGCGGTAGAGTCAGTATTCGCACCGAAGAAGTTGTTGCCATCGAAGTGAGCCAACTGCATGATAGCAGAGCGACCCGCCGACCTGCCGGATACTCGCAGTACCGGGTCAGAAGCGCCTGTGCCTGTGTTGTGGTCTGATGGGGGTGATGAAGAAGCATATCCACTTCCGTCTGACTCGTTGAACACCCCTATCTTGATTCCGCCCATGAATTCGGAATCAGTACCGTCTACTACCAGTCCATTCTTTATTACAAAGTCCTTCTTCGTTGCCATTTCATCACCATGATTTCACTGTCCATCATTTGATTAGGAGTGACTTTACCACTCTGTATTCGTATGTTCCTCCTGACGTTGCGGGGGTGAACTGCAGGTCAATCGTGTTGCTGCTGGTGTTCTTCACTGCGTTGAACGTCCCAAGGTCGCTCGTTCCCGTGCTGACGTATCCGTACGTCGTCATGAAGATGTCACTATCACCGCTGGGTGCTGAGCCACCATCGTAGTTCATCATGATCTCCAAGGAGTCAAACTGCTCGCTCGAATCCACCCTGCCTATCTGAACGAGGAACTTGGCCGTCCTGTAGGTGCCGAACGCATAACTGGCTATGGTGGCTGCAGTGTTCGTGGCCAACTGTGCCTCGGAGACGTCGAACTCGGCGACGACGGTGCCTGAGTCAGCAGCGGAGTTCGCACCACCTGTGAGTTGCATCCCATCGGATTTCAACACCCCAGTGGCCGTGAGGTTGCGGAAACTCTCTATGTCCTTGTCCGAGTCGACGACCACGGCCTTGCTGGCCTCCACAGCACCAGCGGTGCTGACGTTGAGGAAGCCGATCTGCGTGGAGGAGTATCCTGCCAGCGTGGCGAGTTGATCGTCGTAGGCCTGCACGTTCGTTCCTATGGTCAGACCTAGGTTGTCCCTAGCGTCAGATGCGTTGTCGGCATTCGTACCACCGTCTGCTATGGCTACGTTAGTACCACCAGCGCGGTAGACTATGTTGCCCTCTATGTTCATGTCACCGGCGCTTGCCCTAGTCAGGGTGGTGTCTGCTGGTGCCCCCAACTCTATGCCAGTGAATCGAGGTGTATTGCTAATGCCAAGGCCAAGTGATGCCCTGAGTGTGTTTCCGCTCTCCACCACGAAGTTGGCCCCATCTCCTATGATGACTCCACCGTCACTTGGCGTCAGACCAGCAACATCGGTAAGTTGGGCGTCGAATGCCTGTACGTCGCTCCCTATCGCCAATCCTAGATTGGTCCTAGCGTCTGACGCACTGCTTGCACCAGTGCCACCGTGTGCGACTGCTATGTCAGTGGCGTTCCAAGTGCCGGTGGTAATGGTACCTACACCAGTTATGTTGGTCTGCGACGCGGTCTGTACTGTCCCCGTCAGGTTCCCCTCGATGTTGGCGACCAGAGTGCCTGTGGCTACGGTGAGGT
>CEUV01090239.1_pt1 | contig 10016 bp, 3 predicted proteins | sample 356401 | NCBI WGS metagenome assembly CEUV01 (sample SAMEA2622710, study PRJEB7988) | marine metagenome | isolation source: saline water (ENVO:00002010), including
CGAGCCTTCAATTCAGCTTCCAAACGCGCCTGGTCATCCAAAAACTTCGACTTTGTACGTTCCTCCTCCTCGTGAAGTACCGCGATTGCTTGCTCCTCCTCCTCGCGAAGTGCCGCGATTGCTCGCTCCTCTTCTTCACGATGAGCCTTCAATTCAGCTTCCTCAGCTTCCAAGCGCGCGCGGAGCGCAGCCTCCTCCTCTTCACGGCGAGCCTTCAATTCAACTTCCTCAGCATCAATGCGCGCTTTGGCTTCAGCTTCTTCTTTACGCACTCGTTCTTCCTCCGCTGCGATGATCGCCTTACGTTCAGCTTCCTCAGCTTCGAGACGTGCCTTAATTTCAGCTTCTTCCGCTTCGAGGCGCGCCTTGGCCTCGGCTTCTTCTTTGCGCACTCGCTCTTCTTCCGCCGTGATCAGTGCCTCAAGGGCGGCTTTCGTTTCGGCTTCCTCTCTGCGCACACGTTCCTCTTCTGCCGCGACTTGCGCTCGGCGCTCGGAGTCCTCAGCTTCGAGGCGTGCCTTGGCTTCAGCTTCTTCTCTGCGCACACGCTCCTCTTCCGCCGCGACTTGCGCCTTAGCGCTCGCTTCTTCTGCCTCGAGACGCGCCTTCGTGGCTGCCTCTTCAGTCGCGGTGCGCACGAGTTCTGCTTCGTTCCTCGCCGCGAGCTCCGCCGCGCGACGCTCCGTATTGACTGCCTTTTCTCGGGCGTCTTCGGCTTCTTGCATGATCAGTTGGCGTTCTTCTTCGGTGCGTACTTCCTCCTCTACCCTTTGAGCAAGAATTGCGCACTGTCTGTGCATTGTTCTCTTCTCGTGTTCAGCTAATTTCGCTTGTTGGCGAGCGCGAGAAACTTCAACGTACGACGCATCGCGCATGACTCTCAGCACAAATGGCGAGGCGTACACAACGAAGGCATTTAGCTTACCGATAAGCCACATGACGTAATTTGCGACAGAACCAGGAACTTCACTGCCGCGCTTGAGGCGCACGACGCCCGCCAATACCCAGTCTTCGATGATTTCCTTCTTGGTTTTTGGTTTTTCGTCGTAAAGGTACGCGTGCGCCGGACTCTTGTCTTTCTCTTGCTCACGCGGTTGTTCATCCATAAATGGTACGGCTTCGCGAACAAAACTGCCAATATTCTTCTGCAGTTTCTTATCCACGACTCCCACGATCATATAGCCCGCGGTGAGGGAGCCAATGATCTTCAGAGTGAGTGTGGAGAACAGCGTCCCGATGACGAAGCTAGAGGTACGAACCATCACGTGCACGACGAGAGAGAGCAGACGAAGCGCGGTCATGGAGATGTTGAAAACAATCAAAAGCGCCGGTCTCATCTTTTGATAAATACGACGCATGAGTGGTGGTTTGTTCTTGCTGGCTTCCGCCTTGGCGCGAGCGGCTTCAGCCGCGGCCCGAAGGTGTGTGGGCAAGTTTTCGCCAGAGCCGCAAACGCCGTTGGCGGTGATGGAAGCCGAATGACAGCAGTTGCCCACGGTGTCCTCGCGCATGCCGCTGAAACACTTCCCATCGCATCCGAGAGCTGCATTGTTGCCTCCGCAGATGCTGCACTTATCGAGCAACGCCTTGCCACCGCAAGAACCGTTGCAGTCAACTCTCAAACCGCTTTCACAAACCCCATCGCAACCGATGACTCCTGGTCCGACGCAACGGTTGAATTGGCGGCGTCCACAGTGGTTCACTCGTGCTCTGAATCCAACGCCACACTGTACGCTACACTTTGTCCATTCTCCCCACGCATTCGAACGGCAGCTTTCGCCGTACGTTCGCTTCACAATGGGGGGAACGGGTTGCTCTTTCATGTCGAAGAGTTCTGGATACGCGCAGAAGCGATACGTAGGGTACAGGACAGCTTCGTAGAAACCTTGCGGCCACTTGAACGGATTCAGAAAAATGTGAAGAGGCCAACGAATGATGGAGAGCACTTTTTCATCCAAAACCGTCGCCAGATTTTGTTCCAACGTAAACGTCATGTCTTCAAAGAAATCCATCGTGCCCGTGACGAAATAAAGATACAGAGGTTCGAGACCGTCGAGCACGAAATCATAAATCGGCATCAGCGCGTACTCGGCGATGGGCGAAATCGCGAACGTCACCAACCACATCATGTTTCCGATCGACGAAGTCGTCGCCACGCTCATCATCGAGCATACGTCGATGACCGGTCCCATTCCCGCCCGCTCCATCGCACTGATCGCCATTTGGAACCCCCACTTCGCCGAGCTCGTCGCCGCCCGCGCAACGCCCTTGCTCACGCCCGCCGCGGCGTTGAACGAACCGCGAATGGTGTATCTCGTCGCGTGTTTCCACCTCGCCATCTCATCGTACGACCGATCGATCGAACCGTACCCTCTTCCGTACGTGGACGCGTTATATCTCGCGATGACGGACGGATCCACCCCTCCCGCGAGCATCATCCCCTCCGGGCTCAGGTCCGTTCGCGTCGCTCGCAGCGTCGTCGCCGCGCAATTATACCCCCACACCGCCAACAGCAACACTGCGTACACCTGCGTCATGCTCCACAGCGCCGACGCGCGCGTCATGGACGCTCCACCACCGCTCCCTCCTCGCGAACCCGATCCACCGCCTCCACCGCGCGCGACGGCGAGCGCGCGATTCCTCGCGCTCGCGTCTTCGAGCTCATCATCCATCGCGACGAGCGCGCTCGACGTCGCGTTCCCTCCCGCGGCGAACACGGACATCGGCGCGTCCGCGGACATCGTCCGCGATCGATTCTCGCGTCGTCGACCGATCGCGCGCGTCGCAAACTGTCGCGTCGAATCGCGCGAAATGGATGTTACGAACGTTCCGATTCGATTCGGGGGCGAGGCGCGACGGGGAGATGCGACGGGGAGACGGCGTGGGTGGAGGCGCGTCGGTGTCGTTCGTCGATGTGTGTACAAGGCTTCGGGGCGATGGGCTACGCGTCGTCGTCGTAGTCGTCGTCGTCGTCGTCGCGCGCGGGAGGGTGGTCGGCGGTGACGACTAAGCGCGCGGTGTTGACGCACGCGACGGCGACCACGGCGGCGCCGACGGCGATGATGGGTTTAGGGACGGTGTAGAAGAGCTCCGGGTTCATCAGGCGGAAGAGAAGGGTGGAGCCGGGGCGAGGAGGCGGGTCGGAGCGGGGCATGGCGCCCCGCGCCCGCGAGCGGCGAGGCGACGAGTGAGGTGAGAGAAAGCGCGGGACGGCGACGGTGGTTGGGAATTCTCCGATGTCGTTTTTTAAATCAGCGTGCGAGCGATCGTTCGCATCATTGGGAGCGAGTTGACTTTTTAGACTTAAAGCTCACCGATCGAAGTCGATCGAGGAAGCCGTGTTTACCCTCCTGCTGACGAGGAACGTCGATGTTCCTGAGGAGGGTGATGATTTGTTCCATGGATGGTCGCGCGGCCGGATCGTCGTTCCAGCAATACTGCATGACTTGTGCGATAACAGGATGAACGGATGGGGAGATGGTCGGTCGTAGTCCGCGCTGGACGATGCCAACGGCGGCCTGAAGCGGCGTGTATCCTGGGTACGGCACCTCGCCTCCGCTGACAAGCTCCCACACCATGACTCCGTACGAGAACACGTCAGCCTTTTCGTCGTAATATTGATGAGCGATCACTTCTGGTGCCATCCACCTGTACGTACCGGTTTCCGCGGTCATCCTAGAACCATCCGTCGGCTTCGTTCGTGCGACGCCGAAATCGGCAATCTTCACCACTAGATTTTCATCCAAAAGTAAGTTCGCCGTCTTGATGTCCCGGTGGATGATGTTGATTTTGTGCAAGTAATCGAGACCCATCCCCACGCCCAAGCAGTGCTTGATCAATCCTGGAAGTTTCAACGGATGTTCTTGCACGTGTTGTAAAAGGTTCCCTCCGTGCATGAAATCCGTCACGAGACACATGGTGGTCTGCTTTGTGAGCGCGCCGATGAGCTGGATGATGTTCTTGTGATGAACTCGGCGCAAAATGCTCAACTCTTGTGCGAATTCGCGAATCGTCTCCGAACGCACGCCGTTCGACTCGCTATCATTCGCGTTGCTCTTCAAAACCTTGATGGCCACCTCTTGCCCGCAGTAACTACCTCTATACAAAAGACCGAAAGCACCGCTGGCGATCTTCTCGTTGAACACGAGCTGTCTCTCCGTGAGTTCCCATTCCCCACCGTCTATCAAGATCGGATCCACGTCGTTTCGTCCCGTCTTCGGTTTGTCTTGCGAAGCCTCGTCGGAAGACTTGGTCGTCGCGGGCCGTTGCTTTCGCGAAACCGAGGGATCGCCGCTGAAATCTGTCGACTCCAAACTCGCCTGCACCGCCCGATGCATCGCCTCCGCGTCTCCCGTCCTCCAACCCGTAACTATGAAAATATCCAACGCCAAACCGTCATCCGTACAAAACACGTGCGCCTCCGCAATGTTCAATCCGACTTCGAATAAACTCGCCGAGACGCGAGAGAGTAAGAGAGGCTTATTCCTCGCGCTCACCGCTATCTCGTACGTTCCAACTTGCCCTGGATCGGCCGAACCCAGTGGTAAAGTCACGCTAGAGCCAAAGGTTGGCGCTCGAAGTCCGTGTCTCGAATCGTTTCCTTCCCGCGAGCCGTTCGGTCTGATGGCGACGCCCTGCGGCTCGCTCTCCACCATCATCGTGTCCTCCATCATCGGCGCGACGTCACAGAGCGCTGGATTCGCCCTCGACACGTCCACTTCTCGACACGTGCAGCATAAGCCACTCTTATTCCTCGTCGTCTCGCCCGCGTCGTCCCGCGTATCCGACTCAGCCGTACTCAACAGCTCCATGTGCGCCACTATATCATCTAAGAAACTCACATCCATCGCGTACTGCCTCGGCAGGCGCAACAAATGCTTCTCTATTCGCTCCTTCAACCCCTCTCCGCCCATTTCCATCTCCCGCGCCTCGATCTGCGTCGAAAACTCCCGCAGCGCGCGCCTCACCACCTCGAGCCTCGACTCGCGCTGACGCGACATCCCTCCTCTCTCTCTCTCTCTCTCTCACCCTCGACGATCACCGCCCCCCCGCGCGCGCACCGCCTCCCTCACGCCTCCCTCACGCCTCTCACTTCCCTCCTCGTCGTCCCTCTTCCTTCCCTCGCGTCGACCTCCCTCCACCGAACGAACGAATCGAATCCTCCGTCGCGCGCCTCCTCCTCCTCCTCCACCGTCGCGCGCGCTTCCCTCGCTTCCCTCGCTCGTCGATCGAACCGATCGACGAACGCGCCACGCCTCCCCCCGCGCTCCCTCTCGCTCTCACCGCGCCCTCTCCCACCGCGCGCGTCGTCGACGTTCGTCGCCGTCGTCGACGCGTCGACCGAGTGCGGTCGACGACCGACCTTTCCCGAGAATCGCGGGGAGATTCGGCGCGGGGGTCGAGATGGCGAGTCACGACCCGTCGATGAGACCACACGACCGACCCGCCGCCGCGCCGATCCGGCCGCGTCATCCCGTCCTCCGGCGAGAGTCACACAATTCACCGATCACGACTCGACGTATCGTCTATCGTATTCAACACACGACACGCCCAACTGATGCGAATCGGTGCGTTCGCGTCGTCCCGCGCCCGGCCGTTCGCGTCGACGCGTGAAAGAATGCGAAAATGCGCGAATGATGCGGATGAATGACGCGTCCGTCGCGCGCGCGAACGGGAGACACCGCCGCCGAGGGTCCGTCGCGTTCGGTTCGGTTCGGTTCGGTCGATTCCGCGTTCGGTTCGGTCGATTCCGCGTTCGTCTCGACGTCGGATTCGATCGCGTCGAATCGCGATCGGCGATCGATCCACCCCGAGGGACGACCGTTTGGCATCGAGACGGAGGACGCGCGCGCGTGGACGCGAACGCGAACGAACGGGGCGAGCGACGCGAGCGTTGAATGAGCGCGAGGACGAGGACGACGTCGACGTCGACGCGAAGCGATAAGTTTGAGTGGTTAGCGAGTGCGTGTGCGATTCGTCGTCGTCGCGAATGCCGCGGAATTCATTCGTCATGAATGGGGGAGGGGATCGGATCGCGCGGATGGGGTGACCGATTGGCGCGCGAACGCGGGGGGTGGGGGGAGGAGACGTGGACGATATGCGCGTGGGATGATGCGAAACGGCGCGCGCGCGCGCGAGGGAGGGGTGATTCGACGCGAACGCGCGAGACGGAGGACGCGAGAATTGGTGAGAATGACGGGCGACGGAGCGACTGACGAAGACGCCGATCGACGGATTGATTCGCGAACGCGCGCAGAGTGTCGATTCGGTGGAGAAGGGTGTGAACTTCCGCCGACGGACGCGATGAATGGGAAAGATGAATCGAACGTGAGAGTTGATGAGGAGAGGAAGTCTCGCAACGTGTTCCGAGGGCTGCTCTTGGGCGTGGACACGAGGCGAGGGGGGACGGATGACTTTATGAATCGTCCGCACTTGGAGAAGGAGAGACGACCGAGACGTGAGCGGTCGCCGAGACGTGAGCGGTCGCCGAGACGCGAACGGTCGCCGCCGAAACGCGAGCGATCTCCGCCGAAACGCGAGCGATCTCCGCCGAGACGGGAACTGTCGCCTCCGCCGAGACGGGAACTGTCGCCTCCGCCGCCTCCGCCGCCGCCGCCGGCGAAGGAGGATTCGACGTCGACGCTCGACCGATTGTTGAGGAACATGCCTTCACCGGATGACGGTGCGATCGGTGAGGATCCGAGTCCGCTGATCAAACGCATCGATAATCCGATGGGTGTGAGTTTTCGCATGGAACCACTCGCGCTTCTCGATCATTTGCGGGGCGTGGACGTGGAGGTGAAGGATGTCGGAGAGCGATGGCGCGTGCGCGCTTTGAACGCGGAGGAGGCGTTGCGCAAGGAGCGAGCCGATTGCGGTGATTGTCATAAAAAACGAGAGCGGGCTGAAGGCGCACTTAAAGAGCATAAAGAGATGCTGAAAGCGGAACGCGATGCGAAAGTCGCTCTCACGAAGGAGTTGAAAGAGCTCAAGGAGCGCATGGACTCCAAAGTGAAGGAGCTCGAGAAGAAGTCCGAGGAGGACCAACTCAAGGCGAAGCGCGCGCTCGAAGCTGCGATTGAAGCCGCGGCTCGCGCATCGAAGCAGAGCGCCGTTGAAGAAAAGCGTAAGCGCGATCAACTGGAAGAGTTGAATGAAAAACTCAGACAGGAAATCAAGCAACTGCAAAATGCAAACGATCGCGCAAACGATCGTATCGGCAAACTCGAAGACGAGCTGAAGAGATCGTACAACGTCAAATCAGACATCACCAAGACGACTGAAACGAACGAGGCGTTCACAGAGCTTGAAGAGATCAAATACACTCTCGAAGTTGAAAATGTCTCTCTAAGAGCTGCCATGGATGAGAAATCCGGAGAGATTGACGGATTAAAGGCCGAGTTGAAAAAGTTGCGAGAACAAGTCCAAACCGTGACATCTGAGCGCGATGCCACAGCCAAAGATCTTCGTCAAAAGACTCGTAAGTTCCAAACGGACATGAAACGCCTCGCAAAGGAACTCGAAAAGTCGAGGCAAGCCACGACCGACACCGAGCGCAGACTGAGGGAAACTATCGAAACCCACATTCGTGAGAATCATGTATTCCGGACCAAGCTCTCCCAGAGTGTTGAATCGCGAAAACGGGACAGACAAAAGTTTGAAGCTGATCGGGAGCATCTTAATGCGGAAATTTCTCGATTGATGCGGCTTTTGTCAAAGGCTGAAGCACGTGAAGAGCACATCAGGGGTCGAAAGCACATCTTGGAAGAAGAATTCCAGGTGTGCAAGGCAAAGATTCGTGATTTGTCGATGAGTGATCGCCACATGATCTTCTACGATTTTGATACGGCATCGCCGGACGTGAACAAAACGCGTCTTGAAAGAAAGACGGGCACAACTTTCGCTCACTTCATGTCGCGCATGCAAAATTATGCGCTGAAAACCCGCATGTTGGAATACATTGACACGATTGAAAAACTACGCAGCGACGTTGTTGAGTCTCAGGTCGCAATCAAATCTAAGGATGAGTTGCGAAGAGCTGACAATGTACGCAGCGACACCATCATCGATGAGTTGCGTAAGGAAGTGTCGACGTTGCGAAGCGCGGCGGACAAGTTTGACGCCGATCACACTGCAGCTCAACAAGCTCACAGTGCCTATGTGCTTAAATCCAATGCGGTGATCCACAAATTACAGCAGAAAATAAGCGATACGGAAGCCATGTTTGAGGACTTGAAGCAATCGAGCAGTAACGCTTTGAAGTCTATTCAAGAGACAATGGCGGCACAGAGGCAGACATCTGCTGAGTCTCTCGAGGCAATCCAGGCGACTCTGAAGGAGAAAGATGCTGAGCTTCTCAGGCTGCGTACCGCCGGAGAAAAGATCGGCCACGATGCGAAGAGTAAACAAGGCGAAATAGATGACCTTTCTACTCGTATAGCTTCCGTGGAACGCGAGCTTGAAGAAAGGTACAAGGAGTTGGCAGAACGCCGTGCCATGTTGGGCATTGTCAAGTGGCGAGCGTCGATACGCCAAACACACCTTAAAAATAAGTACGATGCTCTTTTGGTAAAGTTGGATAGTACGTCGAACGAGCTTAAGACTGCTTATACGCTTCGCGAAAAGGACCAGCAGAGATTGCAAGCATTGGAGAACGAAGTTTCTGGGCAGCGTCCGGCGTCGGGACAGACTGCCGATGACGAAACACCGTCGACGAGTGCCGTGGACCAGCAGAAATTCTCGCAACTCGAAAAGCAATGCAAGCTGTTACGCGCGAAAAATGAAGAAGACGCGACCAAGTATAGAAGATTACTTCGTGAGAAGGAGAAGGAAATCGTGCAGCTCAAGCAAAGTGAGTCCGTCAAGCTTCGGGACGCCTTCAACATTATTAACACGCAATCGGTAGACGTGACTCGGCTTGAAACGAAGTCTCGACAGCTGGAGTCAGCTGTTACTGAGTCCAGCAAAGTTACATTGCAAGCCCAACGAGACGCCAAGAGCGTGAAGGAGTCAATGCGAGAGATGAGAAAGCGTTCCAAGACTCTCGAGGAGAAGTTACACGCGACTGGTACAGATTCATTGCGACCGACAGAGGTTGACACCGTAGACGCCAACGTTCATCAGTTGAAGGCGCGAATCACCGAGCTTGAACTTCAGCTGGACGTCACTAAGGCAGAAGGCGACGCGAAGGAGAAGCAGCTTCGCGGTGAGCACGCAGACAGTCTGATGGAATGGCAACAGAAGGTGGAGCACCTTCAAAATGACGTGAAGAAGACTACTGCGCTCCGAGATACAGCCAGGTCAGAAGTTATACTCCTAGCAGATGAGTTGAGTGTTCTCAAGCACCAGTCGAACGTGAATGCCGAGTTCTCCTTGAGTCGCCAGAAAGAAATGGGCAGAGCGAATGATACGCTTCGTAGCTCGCTGGACTCTGCCATCAAAGAAGAGGCGTCGATCAAGCGTAGAACCCAGTCTCTTCAGACCAAAGCTGAGAATTACAATTCTGAACTAGCAAAGCGAAACGAAGAATTGGTTGAGATCATTGAGAAACTGAAGTCAGAACACGAAGGCGCACTATCAGCGCGTCAGATGCGCATTGATTCGCTTGAGGAAATGCTTCGGGAGTACCAGTCTTCACTTCACGAGACGAAGACAACGTATTCACGCGATCTCGAAGCCGAAATTGCGCGTCTACAAAAGGGCTTGAAGGAAGAAAAGGACGCGCACGTCGCTACAAAGGCAGCGAGAGCACGGTTGTGCTGGGCGACTCTCGTCAACAAGCGTAGACTTGTTGAGAAGCATGCGCGATTCTTTGAGGTGTCTACAGATTTCTCCAAATCAATGAAGCGGGAGTACGTCGACCACGCACACGTCGGTACGGCGACGATTCGTTCTCTCGATAAGACAATTAAAAAACTCGAGAAAGAACTCGGAGAGATGACTGCCGCTAAAGATACTCTCACGAGTGGAGATGCCGAACGGGCGAAAGAACTCGCGGAGAAGGATCGTCAGTTCCG
>CEUV01017891.1_pt1 | contig 10003 bp, 8 predicted proteins | sample 356401 | NCBI WGS metagenome assembly CEUV01 (sample SAMEA2622710, study PRJEB7988) | marine metagenome | isolation source: saline water (ENVO:00002010), including
CACTGAAGATGCTGAGGTCGCCGGTTCAAGTCCGGCCCTACCCACCAATACTCACTCAGTGATTTAATTACCAATCAGGAAAAAGTTGCAGTAGATTCCAAGCAATGCTTTAATTTGCTAGGTTTCCTTATCCCCGTCATGGGCGAGGAAACTGAGCAGTTTGATGAGCCCACCGAAGAGTCCGATGTCGAAGAAAAGGTCAGAGACAAAATCGGCAAGGAACTCGATGAAATCCGCCGCCGTAAAACGAAAACCAGCAAGCGTCGATTTCTTACTAACAAAGAGGACTATGTCCTATTTGCCGGAATAGGCTATGGAATCCTCTTTGCAGCCTTATTGATTGGTATGTCCAGCGGCATCTTCGGTTCATCTACTACTTTGGACCACAAAGCATCAGAAACTTTCCTTGATACCGGGGAAGAGTGTGTGAATATTGAAGATCAATCTTGGATTCTAATATTCCCCGAAAATGATGCAGAGTATCTTGATTTGTCGGGGAGAAATCTTCCTTCAGGCTACGCATACATGAACTACACAATCATGCAGAGTGTTGGTGATAGTTGGGAAACTGTCGTGTCCGAAGACTCTGTCGCTCAAGTATCTGGTGCTAAAGCCTCTATGCAAGCCCCGTTTGACGAACTTGCTGTTGGCGAGTACCGAATATCATTCTTTGTTGATGTTTACAACCAAAGCGAAGACTTGGCAAATGCATCAATCGTTGAAGGCGGCGACATAACACCGAAAGATATCGACTTTGAATTGGAGATTAACAGCGGCGGATTCTTTTCCTTCCTGCCGTTCGTAGACTCTGATTCACATCGAGAAGTGAGAATTACAGAACCAGGGCCAAGAACCTGTTGGACGACCAAAGACCTAGGTGACTGGGGTTACCTATTGATGGCTGCTGAATTGGGTGGCGGCCGTGAAACCGCTATGCTAACCGGCGGTACTGCTGGCATACCCGCTTGGTGGATGGCGTTTATCTCACTATCACTTTCAGCGGTAACCTTGTTGGTAATCTACCCAGTTATGTACAAAATATATCACCAAGATACCGATGATATCCTGTCTAGAAATCATATTGCAAGAGTCGTTGAAGACATTATTGGTAAGACTTCAAAACGATTGCATATCGACATTGACTGGGAGCTTTACAAATTAGAATCGAGAGAATTGTCAATCGATATTATTGTACCATACAAGAACACTGATGGTACATTGTCAGATAGTAAAGATATCAGGGCTGAAATACTTAGAGAAATTCTTGAAGAATTTGCCATATTCCGAGTTTTCAAACCCGTTCAACTTACTGTCAAGACCATTGGAGTGAATCAAGCGATTGATTTTGAAAGCGGAGTTGGCGTCGGTGCAGGGGCTGAAAACGCAGACGTTGATGAAGAGCAAGATTACGCCAGTTTCTTCTCTGAGTTGCATACCTTATCTCGAGTTGAGGACGAGGTTAGAGATAGTCTTGATTTGTTCTTCGCCCGCCGTAGCGATGTCAAAATGGAAGGTGCCGTGGTTACCAGCGACGATAGAGTTATTTTCGTCTCAGTAATTTACAAACCAACTCAACGCTTTGCATTCTTCAGATTTAAGAAGACAACGGATGAGGTTGAAGTTGAATTATACCGCTACATTTCTACCCGAAATCAAGACTTACTGGGTAGTCAAGAACTAATTGTCAAAGCAAGAAATCAGGTTTCAACATTGGCGGACCGCTCAGGAGCAGGTAGGGTAGAAAGCGCAAGCAAGAACGATGACAGAATCGTTGCCGTAGCAAAACAAGACGGTTTAGGTGGCCGAATGCTTCAAACTAATTTCATTGGCAATACTCTCTCTACAGTGGAGTACATGGCTAATGAAAAGCGAGAAATGATCAACAAATGGGGCTTTTGGGGCTTGATAGTGTTTGTATGGATTCCATTTATGGCATCAGGTGTGCTTGTTGGAGCAATGCTCGGATTGTTATCACGTATGCAATTCACCAGAGTGTTAGCGGCAACTTTCATCGGTGGAGCGGCGGCATCTGTCACTTGGGCATATACTGCGGAGGGAATTGTGAAATTCATGCACCAGTACAAATTAGAAGCGGTCATTCCTCTGATAATAATCGTGTTCGTTGGTGCTGCTTTCCTGCACATACGCTCAACAAAAGTCCGCAGACAAACAGAATTATTCGAAGACACCATGCTAGATAATTTCCATGCGGATGTGGTGGCAAAATACGGTGAACACTGAATCGGTGAATTCCTTGAACGATGTAACGTTACTTGCTGGTACTGCCGATAACTGTGGCGAATTAGTCAAGATTGGCATTTTAACCGTTAGCGATAGAGCAAGTCGTGGAGAATATGATGATGAGGGAGGGCCTGCAATTCTTGAGTTCTTCAAGGAAGCAATTGCCAGCCCAGTTGAGGTCTACTACTCATGTGTAGCAGATGAATTACCAGAAATTGAATCTGAGTTAATCCGCCTGTGTGATACTTTGGATTGCTCTGTTATTGTCACAACCGGCGGAACAGGCCCTGCACAGCGCGATGTAACACCAGAAGCAACAACTGCGGTTTGTGAACGAATCCTCGATGGTTTTGGTGAACAAATGCGAGCTATTTCTTTACAGTACGTCCCAACTGCAATATTATCAAGACAGGTTGGCGGGACTCGAGGCAAGTGTTTGATGTTTAATCTACCCGGCAGACCAAAAGCCATTCGGGAAACAATAGATGAGATATGGCAAGCAGTGCCTTACTGTGTCGACCTGCTTGGTGGGCCCTATATCGATATGATTGATTCAGTGTGTAATGCCTTTAGACCCAAGGATGCAAGACGAAGATGAATCACCTCAAAGTTCATTCATTGGGTTGAATTCCAAGGGTTAGGTTAAGATGGAGAATCGCGGGAATTTACTAATTAGCGGGGCGACTTTGGTCCTGCCAGACGCAACAAAAATTGGTGATTTGAGAATCACTAACGGCATAATCGCGGAAATAGGTGATGCTGGAACTTTAAGCAATTCAGCAGATGAAATGTTTGTCGATGGAACTGGATTACACTTACTGCCTGGTTGTATCGACCCACAAGTACATTTTAGAGACCCAGGGCAACCGGAAAAAGAAGACCTTGGAAGTGGCTCAGCAGCGGCCGTCAGTGGTGGAATTACCTCTTTCCTTGACATGCCTAACAATGTACCTTCAATCACAACACTTGAAGGAATGCAAAGTAAACTTGATACTGCTGCAAGAATCTGTGTCAATAATTATGGTTTCTTTATTGGTGCAACAGAAGACAATGTTGAAGATTTACAAGAAGCGGTTGGCACGAGAGAAAATCCAATCGCTATTCCCGGTATTTGTGGCATTAAGATATTCATGGGAGTCTCAACGGGAACCCTATTGGTCTCAGATAAATCCGCATTGGAGAGAATCTTTACCGAAACTGCAGGATTGATTGCTGTTCATGCAGAAGATGAGGATCGGATGGAGGAACGTAGAAAACTGGTTGAAGGACGAACTGATGTCGCTGCCCACGCTTATTACAGAGATGATATAACCGCTTTATTGGCAACTAAATTGTCTGTTGAGTTGGCGCATAAAACGGGGCATAGGCTGCACATCTTGCACCTTACCTCTGGTATTGAGGCTGATTTCTTAGCGGACCATTGTAAATTACCGTCACAAGCTGAAAATTATCCTATTATTACCACAGAAGTACTACCACAGCACCTAACCTTTGATGAAACCGATGTCGACGAGCAAGGTGTAAGACTGCAAATGAACCCACCTATTCGCTATGCTGCAGATAGAGAGATTTTGTGGAAGAGACTTGTTGACGGAACTATTCAATGTATTGCTACCGACCATGCACCGCATACCTTGGACGCCAAAGCCATGGGCTTTCCAAAAGCACCCAGCGGAATGCCTGGGGTCGAAACCTCACTACCGGTGATGTTGAATTACGTTAATGATGGAAAGTGCTCGCTCGAGGATGTGGTACGCTGGATGTCAACCAATGTCGCCGACTGTTACCAAATGGTAGGAAAAGGAAAACTCGAAGTCGGCTATGACGGAGATATTGTTCTTGTTGATATGAATCACTCAGCGATTGTCGAGGACGAGAATTCATGGACTAGAGTAAAGTGGAATCCGTTCAGAGGACGCGAACTAACCGGGTGGCCAGTACTAACGGTAGTCGATGGTGTCCCAGTGTTTGAAAGATCACCAGGAACAGGGCAAAAAGGTAGGCTCCTCGTCGAGCCGGGCTCGGTTGGAAAACCATTGTTGATGCAACCATGGAAATAGGCCTAAACAGCCTAAAAAAGCGTATTATTGAAATAAACATAAATACTATTTCCATGATTTTTGGTCAAGGAGATTTACCTATGAGCGGTTTAGAAGACACATTTGGCAGCGGATATCAACAAATAATTATTGGATTTGTCGTATTTATTTTGGGAGCATTTTGGGGCGGCATAGAAGCGGATGGAAACATGTCTGCTTCAGATGTTTACTGGCCTGCTTTGACCATGCTTGCCGGAGGGATGATCACTCTTCTCGGCATTTCTTTTGGCACTGACCACGAGGATGACAGAACGAATGATTTGAGAGACGCAATCGAAGATTTGACTGCAAAACTTGACAAGTTAGTCGCTATGACATCAGGGAAAGATTCTGAAGAATAATTTCACAAGTTGTATAATTTGCCGTATTTATTCTCAACATAATTGATGAATGGTTGAGGAGTTGGAGGGGCTCCGGTAGCGTGCTCAATTAAATCACTGGGCGTCCACTTGCTACCCTGGAGGTGAATCTTACCTCGCAACCAATCTAACATAGGCTGCCATTGACCACTCTCGATAATAGCGTCAACATCACCAAGTTCTTCTTCCATTGCATCAAGTAATTGTGCTGCGTACAAATTACCGAGGGTGTAGGTTGGGAAATAACCGAACGCTGCCATCGACCAATGTATGTCTTGTAGACAACCTAAACGGTCTTCTTGAACCTCAATACCGAACCACTCATTGAACATCTTATTCCAAGTGCTTGGAATGTCATCAACAGCCAAATTTTCGTTGAAGATTTTCTTTTCAAGTTCGTACCTGAGCATGATATGAAGATTGTAAGTTACTTCGTCTGCTTCAACCCTAATAAATCCAGGTTCGACACAGTTAGCGATTTTGTTTAATTCAGCTGGAGTCCATTCTGGTGATTCTGGGAAGTGTTCTTTGAACCATGGCAAGACAACTTTCCAAAAAGCCGGAGTTCTGCCGACTTGATTCTCCCAAAATCTGCTTTGTGATTCATGCACTCCCAAAGAAACTGCATCACCCCGCGGAGTAAAAGAATGGTCGAAATCTAAACCCTGCTCATATAGTGCATGACCGGTTTCATGCAGTACAGCATACAGGCAGGAGAATGGATCTTTTTCGTCAAAACGAGTGGTAAATCGTGTGTCACCAGGCCATAATCCAGCAGAAAATGGGTGAGTTGATGCATCCATTCTTCCTGCTTCAAAATCAAATCCAGTAGCGCTTGAAACAATTTTACAGAATTCTGTCTGGGCATCGACTGGGAAGGTTAATTCCGCTGGTAGAGTCGGGTCTGGGTTGAGTTTTTTCGCCTCCATTATGCGTTGCAAAAGTGGCACTAATTTACTTTTCAAGCCATCAAATAGCGGGTCATAATCCCTAACTTTCATACCAAATTCATACTCATCTAATAGTACATCATAGCGAGTATCTTCGACGCCATAGAAATCGATTTTCTGGTTGGTCATTGAAATCAACTTTGCCAAATATGGTTTGAATTTTGCAAAATCTGACTCGGCTCTGGCCTCCTGCCAAGCAACCAAGGCTTGAGACCTTGCTAAAGCAAATTCAGCGACAAAATCAGACGGTAATTTTACAGCTTTGTCATAACGTCTTCTAACTTCTCTAACATTGGCCCTCTGATCCTCATCCAAAGATTCATCGTTTTCTAATTCAGTAATCATTTGAGCAAGGGATTCGTCGGTAACCCTTTCATGTTGTTCTTTGGCTAACCAAGACATGATTTCTGACCTTGCTTTACTGCCTTTTGCAGGCATGATAGTTTCTTGGTCCCATCCTAAGTGTCCTTGTATAGCACCGATTTTGTGGATATCTTTAACTCGTTCAATAAACAAATCATAACTCGCCATGTTTGACTCATTAATTACCCCCTCAATAAGGTAACCACTTATTCGTTTAACATAATTGTCGCACACACATTCAAGACCTCATAAGATATGCAATCAATCATGGCGAGGAAGAAGCAGGATACACCTGACGAAACTCGACATAACTCTGACGAAGACTTGGAAGAAATTGTTGATTCAGTTATCGGTACAGAAGATAAAGAAAACCAATCTCCAAACACTCCAAATGACGAACCATCAGTTGATGAAAAACTTGCTGCATCTGCAAAAATGGTTGTGGAAACGTGCATGGATATCAGAAGAGGCGAAAATGTTCTAATCGTCTGTGACCCCACTACGGGAGAAATTGGGCAGGCTCTCCATGAAGCAACAATCAAAAAATCGGAGAGAGTGTTACTTATCGTGATGCCCAAAGCGAAGCACCACGGCGAAGAACCTCCAACTCCCGTTGCTAATTTAATGCGTCAACAACAAGTTGTACTAGCACCAACCAAATACTCTCTAACCCACACTAGAGCGGTCAGACAAGCGGTTAGGGATGGAGCAAGGGTCGCAACTATGCCCGGAATCACAATTGATATGTTTACTCACGGTGGCATGGCAGCGGATTTCAATCAAATTAAGAAGCGTATAAGCAATCTTGGGCCATATTTCCGCCGCCGGAGAATTGTTAATGTGAAGTCTAAACAAGGCACTGATATCACCTTTGAAGTTAATTGGCGAGAATGGAAATTAGATGATAATGGCATCTGTAATCGACCGCGTATGCTTACTAACCTACCCGCTGGAAAAGCGTTTATCATGCCGCGTGAAGGTACAATGAATGGCATACTAATCATTGATGGTTCTTGGGACTCAACCCTTCTTGAGGAAAAAATCGAATTACAAATAGAAAACGGTATGGTAGTCGATGTCAAAGGCGGACAAATTGCTGCCAATATTCGCCAAGAGTTTGGTGAAGTAGCAAAAAAACTTCGATCAAAAGACCGAGAAAATGTTTGGACTATTGCTGAGTTTGGCTTTGGTATGAACGATCAAGCCCGTATGGGTGGCAACGTGCTTGAGGATGAAAAGCGACTAGGAACCTGCTATTTTTCTATTGGAGATAATTCTGCATTGGGTGGCTCATCGTCAGTTGGCATACATATTCCTGGAGTTTTGACCAATCCAAGTGTATGGTTAGATGATTCTCAAATATTGCAAGATGGAGAATTCTTGCTGGAAATCTAATCAATTTAGGTTTTGACTGCCGCAAACCGGGCAAAATCTCCAAAATGGGTCTATGCCTATGCCACATGCTCGACAATTTACACCCGACCTAATCGTTGGCTGCACTGGCTGATTCCACATTGGTTGTTGTTGAGGCATTGGAGCCGGACTGGGATTAACTGGTTGTTGTCTTACGACTGGTTGAGGAGTGACATTTTGTGGAGGAATAGGTCTTGGCGCTTCGTTTTGCGGTGGGAATGCCTGTCGTGGCACTGTATTTTCCTTAACAGGTCTTGGCTCAGCTCGATTTACTGGCCTTCTTACCGGTGCGATTGGTTTTGGCAAGTTGGACGCTACTTTCTCGACCGCAGGAGAAGCTACAAATTCTGACAGAGACATCTTACCGTCGCTGTCTTTGTCGGCAGATTCGTGTAATTCTTTGGATTCCTCTTGAGAAATTCCCGCTGCTTCAGCAAGTTCATCTACCGACAAGGAACCGTCTTCATTGGTATCTGCTTGAATGAACATCTCTGCTGCACTAACAAAAGGCTCTTCGACAACTTCGTCGGCTGGTGCCTGCGTTTGAACTGGCACTTCTTCTGATTGTGGCTCCTCGATTATTGCTGAGTCCGCTGCAATATCTGCTTGTTCTGCAGTTTCTTCCAAGGTTTCTACTTCGGCCTGGGCCATCATGCCAAACGCACCCTCAAACGCATTATCAGTTACTTTAGCTGCTTTTCTGTCGGTCAAGTTCGCCTCAACAGTGGCTTCTTGCACGATTACCTGAGGCTCCTCTTTGACAGACATGCTTGGAAGCGGAACGGATTCCGTCTTTGGGATTGGTACAGATACTGACTGTGTTGCTTTTTCTGTTTGACTGGTTTGAGTAGCCTCGACTGATTTTGGCGGAGCAGTTGGTTGCGCGGCTGCAGTTTTCGTTGATGAAGTGGAGGATTGTGGTATTGGTGGCGTATCCAGTAGGACACTAGAGGTATCGATAGTTGAATTTGCAAGATTCGAGATCGGAATAGTGTGGCCAATTACGTCAAGTGATGCATCAAATTCTCCGGCAATATCGACAAGTAAAGATGAATTTCCACTGACATCTTCAAGAATTTGTGACATAGTAAGATAATATTTCATAACTTCTTCAGAACCACCGGTCGTTTGAGCAATTGCTAAAATCTTCAGCAGGTTCATTGGGTCGGCTAATTTTTGCAGTGATTCGTAGTCACTTTCAGCAATTGCTGGTTTGCCATTAGGTGAATCTTCACCCATTGAATTTGGCAGACCAAGATAATGTAAAATTGGGTCTGAAAAACTCATCAGTCCCAAGTGTCCCGAAACCAAATAGTAAATTTCTCCACCTTCGCAATTTAGCACATTACTGGCTTCTTCAAAGTCGAATTCACCTGGTTTTAGTACAATATCCGACACCATTCCAAAAAAAGCAACTATCGATTGATTTCTATCCATAGACATCAATTGATGGACTACATCAGAGGATTCAGTGATGCCAAAGTACGCTGCAGTCTCGTCAACCTCAATACCATCCGGAAGAGAAGCGCCTTCTAGTACTGGTTCTGCCATTTACGTCCCTCCGGTGATTTTTGCTGCTGACTCATCTTTGAAAAGTAATACCTTTGCTCTTTATCTTGATTTGGATTTTGCCAAGTTAATGATTGCTCTCGACTGAGGAGCATTCCAGCCTCTTTCCTGCAGGTACATCAACAGTTGTCTTTCATTGTCGGATGAAACTTCTCCCAAACCGTTGATTGCGTCATCGATAGATGATTGCGGAACATTCTCGAATATGTCTTCTTCTATCTCAATCACTGCGCGTCGTACTTTTTTGCTTCCTTCACCGTTTCGCTTAACTTTCTTCGAAGTCTTCTTTGCACTGACTTGAGAGGTGGTCTTAGGTGCGACGGCTCTAGCGAAACTGGGTGGCCCTGCGGCAGGGATATTGCTTGGCTGAGTTCTTGGCGGTGCTGGTGGCGGGGCACCACTGGGACCAGTTGGAGGCGGGCTGCTTGGCGCTGGACCTTGAAGATTAATCGAAGTTCTTGGTTGAGTTGCCTGCTGTCGATTTCGATTATTATCAAGGAAAGATAGTCTCTCCTCTTCAAACTCTTCGTCATCATAGTCATCATCGAACCACTCCTCGTCATCTAATCCACGATTACGTAAGATGACAATCAATACAAGTAGCACAAATATTCCAGCGACAACCGCAATAAACCAAGTGATAGATAGTCCCAAAATCATAGTTGTTTCAGTAGCCTTATCCTGTTTTTCTAGCGGGCAGCCATCATTATATCCGTCGATACCTTTTGCTTCTGTAGGGCAATTGTCCAAACTATCAACTATACCATCATCATCTGAATCTCGCTCATTTGCTGCACAACCGAATAAATCTACGGTGGTTCGGTAGAGTGGGTTTGTGCTGGGGCATAAATCCGGATTGAGACCTGTTGCATTATCTCCATAGCCATCACCATCATTGTCCCTCCACTGAGTTACATCATCTTGGAATGCGTCTGCAAAGCCGCTGGGCGATGCGGCAAAATCAGGAGTTGGGTCCGAATAACCGTCTGAATCACTATCCAAACACCCG
>CEUV01010966.1_pt1 | contig 9992 bp, 10 predicted proteins | sample 356401 | NCBI WGS metagenome assembly CEUV01 (sample SAMEA2622710, study PRJEB7988) | marine metagenome | isolation source: saline water (ENVO:00002010), including
CTGGCCCGAGCCCGCCGCGATGCGGCGTTCGGCTCTGTGGTGACGTACTCGCCGAAGGTGTTCATTCCGCTGACCATGTTGTGTCGCGACAAGTGCGGCTACTGCACCTTCGCGCAGCCTCCTGCTCGTCTCGACACGCCTTACCTCGAGCCCGAGGACGTTCTTGCGATCGCCCGTCAGGGCGCCGAGCTGGGTTGCCATGAGGCACTCTTTACCCTCGGCGAAAAGCCGGAGCTCCGCTATCCGGTTGCCCGTGACTGGCTCAACCGTCATGGCTACGACTCCACCGTCCACTATGTCGCCGCCATGGCGCAGCTCGTTCTCGACGAGACGGGTCTGCTCCCCCACGGCAACACCGGTGCGATGAATCGCGACGAGCTCGCACTCCTTCGCCCGGTCACGCCGAGCCAGGGAATGATGCTCGAGTCCTTGCGCGGCGATCTCGACGCTCACCGCGGCGCGCCCGACAAGGTGCCGGCCCGCCGAATCGAAACGCTCGAGTGGGCTGGCGAACTACAGATCCCCTACACGACGGGAATCCTCGTCGGCATCGGCGAGAACCGAGCTGACCGCATCGAGGCGCTCGAGGCGATCGCAGCGAGCCACCAGCGCCACGGCCACGTCCAGGAAGTGATCGTCCAGAACTTCCTGCCCAAGGCCGGCACGGCGATGCACAACGCCGAACCCTGCGCCCGCGCCGACTATCTCGACGCAATTGCGCTCGCCCGGATGATCCTGCCGCTCGACGTCCACGTCCAGGCGCCACCAAACCTCTCCGACGACTTCGGCGATCTCCTCGATGCCGGCGTCAGCGATTGGGGCGGTGTCTCCCCGGTCACCGCCGACCATGTCAACCCCGAGCGCCCCTGGCCCGATCTCGATCGGCTGCGTGAGGTAACCGAGGCGAAGGGACACACGCTCGCGCCTCGCCTCACGATCCACCCCGCGTTCGCCTGCGAGCCGGAGCGATGGCTCGACCCCGCGCTGCACTTTCCGGTCGCCGACCGCTCGGACTCCGACGGCTACGCCCGTGACGATGCCGGCTCGGTGTGGCCCGAGCGCACCATGGAACGCGCCAAGGTCGACGATGGGGCCGAGTTCGAGCTCACCGGTACGATCAGCAGTCAGTGGTACGTCGGTACGGGCGCTGACCCCGAGTCCCTGATTCCTGGCGAACCGTTTGCCACCGGGGCCGTCAAGGAGGTCCTCGACGGTGTTCGGGCGGGTCAAGACGTGGGATTCGACGAGATCCTCACGCTCTTTCGGGCTCGTGGCCGCGAGGTGGCAGCGGTCGCCCAGGTCGCCGATGAACTGCGCCAGGAGATCGTCGGGGATGTCGTCACCTGGGTCGCCAACCGCAACATCAACTACACCAATGTGTGCACGTTCAAGTGCCGCTTTTGCGGCTTTTCGAAGGGCCCGCTGTCGCTCAACCTCCGCGGCACCCCCTATCTGCTCGAACTCGAAGACATCGCTGATCGCACGATCGAGGCCGCCGAGGCAGGCGCCACGGAGGTGTGCCTGCAAGGTGGTATCCACCCCAACTTCGACGGCGACTACTACATCGATGTCGCCCGCGCTGTGCACGAGGCGGTGCCGGGGATGCACATCCACGGCTTCACTGCGCTCGAAGTCACCGAGGGCGCCAAACGCAATCAAGAGCCGTTGGCCGACTACCTGACCCGTCTAAAAGAGGCCGGCCAGAAGTCGCTGCCGGGCACTGCCGCCGAGATCCTCCACGACGATGTGCGTGCCACCCTCTGTCCCGACAAGATCAACACCGAGGAATGGCTCGAAGCCCACCGCATCGCCCATTCCGTCGGCCTCGGAAGCAATGTGACGATCATGTTCGGGTCGATTGAGCGTCCGGAGCACTGGGTTCACCACCTCCTTCGCACTCGAGCACTCCAAGAGGAGACCGGCGGGTTCACGGAGTTCGTCGGCCTGCCGTTCGTGCACATGGCCAGCCCGATCTATCTCCAGAAGAAATCCCGTCGCGGTCCGACCTTCCGGGAGGTCGTCCTGATGCACGCCGTCGCTCGAATCGCGTATCGCGGACGTATCGACAACATCCAAGGTTCGTGGGTGAAGCTCGGCTTCGATTCCATCAGCCAACTGCTGCAGTCAGGCGCCAATGACCTCGGTGGCACGCTGATGGACGAGAACATCTCTCGGGCGGCGGGTGCCGACCATGGCACCGAAGTCACCGCCGAGGACTTCCGCCGCATTGTTGAACCGCTGGGCCGCACCCTGGTCCAGCGGACGACCCTCTACGGCCGGCCAGACCCCTCGAACCTTCCCCTCGAACCGACCCGCCGCGGTCGGATCTCGATCCCGGTCGCCGGGGCCTGAGGCTGCCCGGGCACGGCAGGTGCTCGGCGACGACTACGGTCTCGAAGGTGACCGAACTCAGCACGCGCTACCGCACTGGCGACGACGAGCTTGACACCGAGATCATCAGCCTGCTCCGCCATGTTGACGAGGCTGACCGCGAACTCGTCTTCGAGATGATCGTCACGGCGCTGCGGCTCAGCCGCGAGGACAACGATCGAGGTGATCTCAAGCTTGTGACCGCTGCGATGAAGGAGCTCCGCTACAGCTTCGAGGTGTTCGGCCCGTACCGCGACACCCCCAAATGCACGATCTTCGGTTCAGCTCGGATCAAGGCGGGTGAGCCCGCGTACGAATGCGCCAAGAACTTCGCTCGTCAGATCGCCGATCGAGATTGGATGGTCATCACCGGTGCCGGACCAGGAATCATGGAAGCGGGTCACGAAGGAGCCGGTGCCGATCAGTCGTTCGGCGTGAACATCATGTTGCCGTTCGAGGCATCGGCCAACGAGTACATCGCCGATGACCCGAAGCTCATCAACTTTAAGTACTTCTTCACGCGCAAGGTCATGTTCATGAAGGAATCCGAGGCGTATGTCCTCCTTCCGGGTGGCTTCGGCACGATGGACGAGAGCTTTGAACTCCTCACCCTCATCCAGACCGGTAAGACCGCTCCGGCCCCCGTCGTCCTGCTCGATGAACCCGGCGGGACCTACTGGGACCACTGGTACGACTTCGTCACGACGGAACTCGGCAACGCCGGACTCATTTCGCCCGACGACATGTGTCTCGTTCGGGTGGCGCACACCGTCGAGGAGGCGGTCGACGAGGTGTGCAACTTTTACCGCACGTATCACTCGATGCGCTTTGTCGGCGACCAGCTCGTCTTCCGGCTGAACCGGCCTGTCGGAGACGATGAGCTCGCGGCACTCAGTGAGGAATTCGCCCCGATGATCGTCCACGGCGAGATCAGCGCGATCGCCGCGACGAAGGCGGAGGTCCGAGACGGCGACCACATCGACCTGCCGCGCATCGTGTTTGAGTTCGACAAGCACCAATGGTCGATGCTGCGGCGCCTGATCGACCGCCTGAACGAGAACACGCCGACCTGAGCGCCGTTACCAGGTGCTGTCGTCGGGCTCCTCGAGGAGATGGATCGCCTTCTCGACGGCGCGCCGCGCCCGAGTGAGCCGTTTTTCGTCGACCGGGTACTCGGTTCCACCCGCGTCGATCGATTCTCGAAGGCGGACGATTGCAAGATCGGCCAACTCCTCGGCGATGCCTTCAAGACGTCCTCGGATCTCGTCGAATTCTCCGGCCATGACCAGCACCGTATCGGTCGGCGGATACCGTCCCCGGCATGAGCGACTACCCGGCCGACCTCCACGAGTGGGTCTCCTTCGATGACGAAGACGGCGACACGTGGCAGTTCGACCTGACCTTTCTCACCTCGAACTATGGCTGCATCTACGGCAAGGGCTGCCCGGGAGTCTTCACGGAGTTGGCCCCGGAGTACGAGCACGGGTGTTGCACCTATGGCGCCCATTTCGTCGACAAGGAGGATCGACAGTCGATCCGAGCGCAGATCGATCGGCTCGAGCCCGGTGAGTGGGAACTTGCGGAGCGCGCCGCAGAGATGGGTGGGCCGATCTTCAAGAACAGCGACGGCGAATGGGTCACGCAAACCGTCGATGATGCGTGCATCTTCCTGAACCGTCCCGGTTTCGAGCACGGCGCCGGGTGTGCCCTGCACCAGGCTGCCGTGCGACGCGGTGAGCGTCCGCTCGACTGGAAGCCGGACGTCTGCTGGCAGGTTCCGATCCGCTTCGACGAGCACACCGACGACAACGGCCACACCACCTTCATCCTGCGGGAGTGGAAGCGCCGCGACTGGGGGGAGGGCGGTGCCGAGTTTGCGTGGTGGTGCACCGACGATCCCCTCGCGTTCAACGAGGACCGCCCCGTGTGGAAGACCTCACGGGAGGAGATCGTGGAGCTGGTGGGCGAGGGCCCGTATCAACGCCTGGTCGATGTCATCCGTGAGCGGGTGGAATACGCCGAGCGCGGCAACGCCCCCGTGTTCCTCCCCCATCCGCAGGTTCGGCGTCGCGCGCCGTCCTAGACGCGTCGCCGCGGTCCCTAGGTGTTGAGCATCCAGATCAGCATCACGGGCGTGCCGAGCATGACGATCGTCGTCAACGCGAGGTACGCAGGGAATGGCGCCTTGGCGAACTGCGAGCCGAAGGCGGTCCTGCGCAGCGAGTCGTTCATGTCCGAGCGCATCGAGGCAATGTCCATCACTGCACCGAAGGAGCAGAACCACAGGAAAAAGCCGATGGCGCCCACCAAGATCGACAGCGGGAGTGTGGCGTCGTCGCTCAGACCATCGAGTGAGAGTGCAATGGTTACCCCCACGACCATCAGGATCAGACACTTGATGCTGACCCACAGCATCATTGCGCGATGATCGATCCAACCTCGAAGCTCCGATGACTCCATGGTTCCTCCTGTCTCGTTCGCTCGCCTGATGACGCCACGAACGTTCGTCGTGTAGATCCGGTCTACCAGAGCCGCCTCCTTCAGGCGTCGGACCATCGGCTGTGTCCAGGCGAAAGCCGGCCAGAAATTCCCCCGGGTCTGGTCGCGTGCGCCTCGCGTCGCTGTAGGAAGACAGGCGTGAGAACGCGAATCGCTCCGCTCGTGCGAGGACAGGACGTGCGTCTTCTCGCGGCGTCGGCCGCCACGGGTGTGATCGTGGCCATGATCGTGGCACTTTTCGACGCGCTGACGGTCGAGGTGGTCTACGAATGGCTGCTCGACCAGGAACTCTCGATCCAGGCGGCAGCACCGTTTCTCGGCGCCGTCGGCGCCGTCCTGATCCTTCGCTCTGTCGGGTTCAATGCCAGCGCGTCGACCTCCGACGAGTACGTTCGGGCGTTCCACGATCGCAGTCCGTCGATTCCGCTCCGAGAGGTGCCCGGCAAGCTTGCGGCCGGCATCACCACCATCGGGCTCGGCGGCGCAGTCGGGCTCGAGGGTCCCTCGATCTACGCGGGCTCGGCCTTCGGTCTCTCGGTGAACAGTCGCCTCGGGCGCTGGCTCCAGCGCGACGAGGCCAAGGTGCTGATGACGGCCGGTGCTGCGGCCGGTGTTGCCGCTGTCTTCAAGGCCCCCGCAACGGGCGTGATGTTCGCCATGGAGGCGCCATACCGGGAAGATGTCACGCCTCACGCCTTGCTCCCGTCACTCCTCGCCGCCGCATCGAGCTACGCGACTTTTGTTGCGCTCGTCGGCACCGAACCGGTCGTTCCGCTTCTCGACCAGGAATCCTCGTCGCTACTTGCGGTGCAGGCGGTCGATCTGCTCGGAGCCTTGCTTCTCGGTATCGGTGCCGGCCTCGGTGGTCGCGGGTTCGCCTGGCTTGTTCGCCGGGCCAAGGGCCTCGGCAAAGAGCTCCCGGTATTGCGTCGCCTGCTCATCGGCGGGGTGACGATGGCCGCCCTTGCGGTGGTGAGCCACGAGGCCTTCGGCACATCGCTGACCCTCGGTCCCGGCACCGACTCGATGGCGTGGGTCGTCGACGACCGGACGTTGTCGCTCATCGCGCTCCTCTTCGTACTCCGCATAGCCGCGACCGCCGCGACACTCGTCGCCGGCGGGGTCGGCGGGTTGTTCATCCCGCTCGCCACCCTCGGTGTGGTGATGGGCGAGTTCGTCGGTGAGGCGCTCGGAGAAGGCGAAACGATCCTGTACCCGATCCTTGGTCTCGCCGCCTTCCTCGGTGCCGGCTACCGGGCGCCGATCGCCGCGGTCATGTTCGTCGCCGAATCGACAGGCGGTGTGGGTTCCTTCGTCGTGCCGGCGCTGGTCGCCGCTGCCGTTTCGCAGCTCGTCGCCGGGCCGTCATCGGTGGCCGATCACCAGCATCAGCACCGTCTCGGCTATCTCGAGCGCCGCTTCACCCTGCCGCTGTCGTCGATTCTCTCGACCGACGTGCTGACCGTGCCACCCGACGCGACGGTTAGCGAGTTCGTGTACTTCCACGTCCTTGCCCGGCGGGAACGCGTCGTGCCGGTCGTCGATGGTGGCACGTATGTCGGGATGGCTCGCCTCGACGACATCAGTGAACTCGAACGCGACGAGTGGGAGAACCTGACGATCGCCGACGTCATGGCGACCGAGCTGCCGACGGCCCGCCCGTCGTGGACGCTACGTGATGCGGTGGCGGCGATGGAGACCTCCGGAACCGACCTGATCGCTGTGACGGATGCGGAGGGCACGTTCATCGGCCTCGTGGCCGAAGAAGACATCGTGAAGCTCGACGAGATCCTCGACGAGACAGGCGCCTGACCTAGTCGTCGTCGGCGTCGAACTCCTCGGCCCAGGCAGCGTGCTCCGGCTTGACGTCCTCATCGTCGTCGACGAAATCGTCGAGGAGAGACTCGAAGTCGCCCTCGTTCGAGCGCTTCAACGCTCGGGCTTCCTCATAGCGCCGGTGTCGCCCCTTCTTCACCGTGGTAACTCCTGGTTGCTCATGTCACAGGTATCCCATGTTAGCTCGCAGGGCGAGATCCCCCCACGTCAGGCGAGGAGGTTTCCCACTCTCAGACGACGGGCCGACGGCTCCGCTCCTCGAGTACGACATTGCCGCCCTCGAAGGCCAGCGCAGCATCGCCCGAGACGAGTCGGGTGATCGGCCCCCCGGCCGTGTCGGCCCGCCAGCCGTGTGCGAGGCGGGCGTCGTCGTCTCCTCGGACGAGCGCCTCGACGTCGGCGCGGGTTGCGAGCAAGGTGGGATCGAGTTGTCGGTCCCGAGCGATCTGGTTCACCCACGCAGCCACCAGAGCCACGGCAGGACGGATGTCGCGTCCGTCGTCTCGACGCTTCTGTGGGCGCGGTGGCCGCCAGTCGTTCGCCCGGCCCTCGGCCACCGCCGCAAGAATTTTCTCCCCGATCGCGCCTCGGGCGACGCCCTTGTCGACGCCGCGAATCTTTGCGAGCGCCTCGGGCGACTCGGGTGCTGACTGCGCAACCGAAACGACGGCGATGTCGGACAAAACGAACCGAACCGGTTGGTCGATCTCGGCGGCCCGTCGTTCGCGCCATGCCGCGATCGAGCGAGCGATCGACAGGGCCGATCCCTTGAGGTGACGGGCCTCTTTGATCTTGCGCCACGCCTCGAACGGATCTCTCGGCCCGCGATCTCGAGACCGCATGATCTCGCATTCCTCTTCAGCCCACGCCACCCGTCCGAGTCGGTCGAGCTGGGCGACGAGGGCGTCGTGAATCTCGAGCAGGCGCTCGACATCCGCAGCGGCGTACTCCTTCTGCGCCGACTTCAGTGGCCGTTCGAGCCAGTCGGTGAGCCGGTTGCCCTTGGGCAACTGCACGCCGAGCTCGCGTTCGTGGAGCGACGCAAGCGACGGGGTGGACATTCCGAGAAAGCCGGCTGCGATCTGGGTGTCGAACAAATGGCGGGGCACGGCCCCGGTGGCGAGTTCGAGTACCTCGAGGTCCTGCGACGCAGCGTGAAGCACGGCGAGAGCGTCGGAGTCCATGAGCGCCCGGAGTGGGGCGAGGTCGACGGCGAGTGGATCGATCAGCACGAGTTCGCCTGGCCAGGCGATCTGGACCAAGGCGACCTTGGGCCAATAGGTGCGTTCGCGATGAAACTCCGTGTCGAGGGCGTACCGGGGTTGAACGAGCAACTGCTCGACGACCGACGAGAGCTCGGCTTCGGTGTCGACGAAACGATGTGGCGCCATGGCTTCAGGCCCCGTTTGCCGACGCGGGGCTCCATGGAGCCCGGCGAGCTGGGTGCCACAACGCTGCCATCATGGGCTCTCTTGGACGCTGGTGAACGGGCTGGGCCGAGGCTCGCCGGCCAGAGTCGATCGCTGGAAGCTGCATGCGCGACCCACCGTAGCGAGACACTCGCCCCCACCTGGTGATCGTGTCAGCGTGCTCCAGGCGGCAGATCGCTCGGCGTGTCGGCGTCCTGGTACGCGCTCGCCGAGGCGTCGAAGACCTCGACGGTCACCAGGCCGTCGAGTGCGCGCCTCGGTGCCCGTTCGCCACCTCCGAACGCTGTTCGAAGCGAGAACTCTGCCGACCGACGCCACGCTGCATGAAGCCACTGGGCTCGGCCTTCGACGACGGGGACGGCGACGTCGCCCTCACCGAGCGACGCAAGCAACCGGGTCACCGCGACCGGCGAGGCGGCGAGCAGATCGCAGGCGAGCACCACGACGAGGTCGGTGTCGACAGCCCCGAGCGCGCTGATGATTCCCCCCAACGGGCCCTCCCCGGGGTATTCGTCTGGAACGAAGCGGTGACCGGCCGCTTCGATCGCTCCTTGGTCACCACCGACGACGATGATCGGATCAACCGCAGCATCCGTGAGGGCGGCCACGGCCCGATCAAGCAATGTCCGCCCGTCGACCTCGATGAAGGCCTTGGGACGACCCATCCGGGTGCTCGCACCACCGGCGAGAACGGCGCCGGCCACGGAGGTCACGACGGCGGCCACTCCGGGTCGAGTTGGCGCAGGAAGATCGCACAGCGCTCATCCTCGGCCGACTCGCCGATGACCGCAGCGGTGGCCTGCAGGCCGGCGAGTGCGCGAAGAAAGCCCCGGTTGGGCTCGTGTTGCCAGCGGACATACCCGCTGCCACGCCAACCCGAGGCGCGAAGCTTGTCGAGACCGCGGTGGTAGCCGGTCCGGTAGGCGGCATATTTGAGTGCGGGCTCGGCCGCGGCATCCCCGAGGCTCGCCCAAGCAGCGAGGAACGTCGGCCACTGGGTGCACACCGAACCGATCGCTGCGATGGGATCGGCGGCCGACTCGGCTTCGGCGAGCGCCGCGATGGCCTCGGCGGGTTCGGGGTCGATCACGGTCTCCGGGGGGCCGGAGCTGTAGAGGTTCACGGGACGATCGGTCATACCGCAGCCTACCTATCGACATGAGGGTGGTCCGATACCGGCCCCCTCCCCCACTACGCTGCGCGCCGTGGTTCCCGACTGGCTCGACGCCGAACGACTTGAGTGGGTCATCCTCGCCGTGATCGCCGGGCTTCTCGTGTCGGTGTACGTCGTCCTCAGCTTCGTCCGCAGGGTCGTCACGAAGTTCCTGTTGTTGCTCGTGATCGCCGCGCTTGGTGTCTCGCTGTGGATCCAGCGCGCCGATCTTCGGGCCTGCGCGGAGACGTGTCAGTGCACGCTATACGGCGAGTCCGTCGCGCTGCCTGAGGACCGGCGCCCAGAGCGCTGCAAGCAGGGGTCCTAGGGCACCCGTTCGATACGCAGAACGTTCGTGGCCTGGGCGCGACTGTCGGAGCCGGCAAGGACACCCACGAGTTCGCCGGGCCGGATGTGCCCTGCGCTCTTGGCGAGACGCATCGCTTCGGCGACCATTTCCTCGTTCGTGCCGCCCTTCCCCATGAGCATTGGCGTGGTGCCCCAGCTGAGGGTCAGCTGCTGAACGGTGGCCTCGTTGAGGGAGAACCCGAGGATGTTCGCCTCGGGTCGGAATCGGGCCATCGATCGCACCGTGAAGCCTGATCCGGAAATACACAGCACGTTCTGGACGCCGAGTTCTTGGGTGGCGCGCCAGGCCGCCATGGTCATGGCGTCGGTGACCGAGGTGCTCTCGGAACGGTCGG
>CEUV01020556.1_pt1 | contig 9985 bp, 29 predicted proteins | sample 356401 | NCBI WGS metagenome assembly CEUV01 (sample SAMEA2622710, study PRJEB7988) | marine metagenome | isolation source: saline water (ENVO:00002010), including
CTAATTCAACTCGGTTTTGCTTACAATGCAGTAGGTAATCTCCGTGGTCGGAAACAACTCCGACAGAATCCTGTACCCGATAAAACATTCTTCAAACGTGTAGATGATACACAGTTGGAAATGTATTCTCGCGGTGCTGATGACACACAATGGGAACATGTTGTTCTCAATGTAGACACCCAAGAAATCGTGGTGTCTGAAATTGTAAACTACGAAACTATTCTCGACCTTTCATGACTACCAAGACCAAACGAGTTTGTGTTACTCCTCTGTCCCGTAAAGCGAAGAATCGCTTTGCTAATGAGATGGATTTGTTTCACACTTGTGTTGTAGAAACTGTTCGTGAACATGAGGGTCAACAATGGTTGTACCTTCAGTCGCTCAATAAGTCCTACTATTTTTGGGTTCCTGCTAAAGGTAACACTGATTGGAAAGTGGAGCGATGATTGATGGATTTATTCACGAACCACCAACAAACGAACATTTCTACGAGGAAGTTTGCTTTAAGACTAATGTTATTGCAATCTTTCTTGTATATCGTCCTGGGTATCAGTTCAATGATCATCATCCACATCGTACTATCTGGGGATTCTACAACACCAAAAAACACCAATACCACGCTCCTATCAACTCCAAAAGAGTTGGTGACATTGTAGACATCAAAGATACAACTCCATTCAGTGCAATGCAGTTGAAATTTGATCATCTAAATCCACTTGAATTGGCATTTGCGTTATGAGTAACAAGGTTGAAGATCTTGAACAAAGAGTTGAAGAACTCTATGACATGATTTTTCATTTGATGGAATATGTTGACTTCCATGGTGATTATGAGGAAGAAACTAAGATGAAAATGCCACCACCTCCACGGTTGACATCTATTAAATAATTTACTAAAATTCACTTGAACTTTACATCAAACAATGCCACCTAAATTTCTCTTCAATGTTGAACACTTCGTTCCATTTCCACAATCTGAGTATGGCGGATTGTGGGTAGTTATTGCTGAAAATGAAGATGAATGTTTTGATCTAATTGCTCAAGCAGACAACGGGTTTAATCAACCACATTATGTCCAACTTCGCAAAAATGTTGAAAAGTCTTCGTATTTTGCTCTCGCTGAGAGTGTTGAGTCGAGGATTGTCGAGGAGTTTACTACCTAATGGAACTTTCACACGCACAAAAGTGTCTAATTTACGACGCAGTTCGTTACTATCAGATCAACAAAACAGTGGTTGATAGTAATAGTTACAGAGAATGTGAATCAGTGCTAAATATGTTCTATGAGGCGCATATGTATCCTCCTGCATATAACAATCAGGATGAAGATATTATCCCATTCGAGCAAGTTGAATTAGACTAATGGAAGAACCAAAGTTCATAGATCACGAACAACAAGAGAGAATTAGAGAACAATCAAAGACTGCACTGAATGTTCTCATGACAGAAATGATTGACAACCCGAGTGTAAACCAGGATGGCAACATTCGTAAACTTCTAGATTACCTAGACTCATTGCAATCGGAGTGAGTTGTATAAAGAACCACATCTGAATGTCAAGAACAGTGAGTGTAACAAACTTTGGCATGAGTGGTACGAACAATTCAATAATAATGAGACGAGACATAAATCAGAGACAAAATTACTGAGAAGAAAATGGTGCAAATGCGCTGATGAATTGAACGCAATGCTTCATCAGGCGTACCTGGATATGCCACATAAACCTCAAATGTGACAATGTTAGAACCTGCACACACCCCCTTGCAAAAGGGGTTTTTTTGTGCAATGATGTAGTCATGAAGAAAAACACGCATCTCGAGCACCCTGAAGATTCTATCTTTGGTGGTAAAGAAGATTTTGCGGAGATGCTTCGTTCTCTCCGTTGTGAAGATTCTACGGTGTCTGTCAAGTATGATGGAGCACCTGCAATCGTGTGGGGTATCAATCCCGAAAACAAAAGATTCTTTGTTGGTACTAAATCTGTCTTCAACAAAGTAAAGATCAAGATCAATTATACTCACGCTGATATTGAACGGAATCACGGTGACAAACCGAGAGTAGCATCTATCCTGCACATTTGTATGGATTCGCTTCCTCGTCTCAACGGAATCTTTCAGGGTGATTTTATTGGTTTCGGTGGTGACAAAGAATATACTCCTAATTGCATTACATACAAGTTTCCTGATGTAATTTCTCCAGAATCTATCGTCTTTGCTGCTCATACTCATTACATTGGTAACACAATCAAGGATGCAGAGGTTCGCTTCGGTTTCCCTTGGGATGTGTCTCCTCCTGAAGTATATGCAAACCGACAGAAGGGTAAACCATTCGGTCAAGATAAGGTGCGGTTCCTTAATACAAATGTCACCATTTCTTCCCGTCATCGTAGAATCAATTACCTGATCAGTCTTGCAGGTGTTGTAGCAAAGTTCGTCAAGTTTCCTGAAGGTAAAGAAGCAAAAGAACTGAAGATTGCAATCAATAAGTGCATACGAGAACAGAAAGATATTGCAGATGCAGGTATGACCAAAATGCAAACATATCTCTACAAACTTATCATGCACATCAAGGAATTGATCATGGATGATATGATCGCAGATGAGAATGTTATGTGTCTGTTTGAGGGTCAAGAATGTGATCATGAAGGTTATGTTCAGACGAACAGATATGGAACGTTCAAGTTGGTTGATCGTCGTGCATTTTCCTATCGAAACTTCACCACTGCCAAAAAATGGTTGGAGAAGGGAGCAACGATAACATTTCCCATCGGGGACAGTTGATCAAAGTGTCCACCAGAGGTCGCCAGGCGACTCTGTGGCGTCTACCATTAGGAAGTTCAAGGGATTCATCCATGACCGTCGTTCTCCAACCACGCAAGATCAACAACACCATGTACGATATGCCCACGGTTGATGGTCTCGACCGTTGTGAAATTAACACCAAACTGCATTACCTGAATGTGGAAATGGACAAACTTAAGTTGCAACAATCAGCACTGATTTCTATGCGAGATCAACTCGATCGCCACGCAGAGATGACAGAATGGGAAGAAAGAGCGAAGAACGCTGATTCCCTGTTCGATCAAATGTTCGGAGGTGAGTGATAATGAACAAAACTCTATCTTACAACCAACTTCGCTCAATTCACATGAAATTTCTTCTCCTTTGTGGTATTGGTGTTTTGCTCTGGACTAACACCAGCGCTCGCACATTCATCTCTGATGGTTTATACTCTGCCGCAGAGATTGTCCGTCCCGAAAGTTACTAACTCCACATCATGATCTTTAACGTCACTGAAATCGAATTTGACTTCACTGATGATACTGAAGAGGGAGAAGTTCCTCTTCTTTGTCAACAACAAACGATCGAAGATTGTCTGGGACCATGGGAAGCAGATGATGAAGATGATCTAATTGAAGAGATCACATGTGCCGCAGGTTGGTGCATCAAATCCATCGATTATTACCGAATTTCAAAATGACTTACATGGAATTGCTCGAGCAACTTCAAGTTTGCTCCAATGAGACTCTACAACAGGAGGTCACAGTTTACGACATCGCCGAAGATGAATTTGTCCCCGTTTCAGAAACACACTACACCAATGAAGATTCTCAAGTTCTTGACCCTAAACACCTCTACTTCGCTTTCTAATGAGGTAGCAAGGTTAGATCGCTCCGTTGCTAAACTTGAAGCAAGTATTAGTCGATTGGAGCAAACAATTACGGACTCGGTGGACGGTTCGCGCGCTGTCCACTTTGGTCGCCAATAGGTGCCAGGGTCTGTATATTAGAAGAGTCAAAGGGATTCGCACCAAATGCAACTCACCGCAAAAAGTGGAAACATGGTTGTTGACTTCTATCCCGTCAAATTTCACACGGGTGAGATTCACAATCGTCTGATTCTCAAAGTTGTTACTTTCTTTGGTAAAACTCAGTCTAAGAGTTATATCAACAAGAAAGATTTCGATCGCGAGGTTCGCAGTCGTGTTGAGGGTTATGGTTATCAAGTCACCGATGATTCGATGATTCCTCAATTCTACAATTCCGCAATGGGGATGGCGTGCTGACAAAAACTTATCCACTTTTTTCTGAACTTTTTCAAATGACAATCACTCAAACTAAATCTGAATTTCTGGTTGATAGTCTCATCGAAGTGTTGAACAATGAGTGGAAGGTTAATTCCATCGAATCTGGTCACTCTGTTTACACTCAACTGGAGGTAGAAGTTGGTCGGAAATATATCAAAATCTGGTCATATCTTGTAGGTAGTGAGGGAAGAATCAACGGACGTTCTTGCTGGATGTTTGTGAACAATAAGACTGGTGAATGTCTGAAACCTGCATCATGGAAGGCACCAGCAAAAGGTGTTCGGTTTATGATCGACTTCCTTGCAAATAACTGTCACGTTTGTGACCCTTACGGTTCCTTTCTTTACCTCTGATCATGATTACTCAAAAGGCACAAATGACCCGAATCATGTCACAATGTGACGGGGCAGATACTCTCACTCGCGAACAAAAGTTTGAAGTTTTTTGTCGAGTATGCGATAATATGTTGAAAGAAGGTAGAATCTCTAAAGTAAATCACACCCGTTGGACTAATGTTTTCTAAACGACAAATCAGACGTGCTGCTAAGTATTCCTTGGCACTTGCACTTGCATTTCCTCTTTTCGCAGGACTCTGTTATCTCCTTTCGTTTGCTCCTCCAGTAGTTGGAATGGGAGCACTGTTTGGATTATTCAGTTTCCCTGTTTTTCTCTTCATTTGTAAAACTACATGAGAAGACTTTCTGACCCAATGTTGAAACTAACGCTCGCAAAATCGCAAGTGTCTAATGTTATTGAACTCATCAAAGATAATGAGTTTGAACAACATATGTCCACCAAACTTTGGTCAGTCTATTATGAACTTGAACGACAACAGAAGAACCTAGCACATGCTAACAAGAGTAAACAGTCATCCTGACATAGTTGCTAGAATCATCGGAAGTATCATGGTGATTCTAGCATACTTCACCATTCTCCATATAAATGTTACTATCGGGGTTACAATTAACCTCATCGCTGATCTAATCTCCATCCCATACTTTGTGAGAACAAAGTCATTCGATGTGGTGGTTATGTTAGCATTTTTAATTTCAATTAGTGTTTCAAAATTACTCTCATGACCGAACAGGAAAAAGATCAAATTGCAGTATGTAAGGAACAGGGATTGCCTGATGATGCAACATTGATCGATGATGTTTTCTATGTCTGGAAAACTCGTTTCGGTTTGTTCTCTACAATGACAAAACAAGGTAGAAAAATGTTGACTGGCGCCACGATGGATGGTGTTATCGAGATGACAAGATGGCATCTTAAGTGTGAACAAGAGGGGACTCTACATCTTTACACTCGCGTGGTAAATAGTGGTGTCGTGGGAGGCAAACTGTGAGTGGAGTACAGTATAAGAAACACCGAGTATTTCGAGAGACGCCATCAGTTATCTTCTATGATATTTCAGTAGAAGAATCAAACGCATCCGACCTGGTTGTGCATGAAGGTCCAGCAATTTCGCCACCTGATGATATTATTGGTGCGAAACAATTCTACATTCATAGACATCAAGTTGATCACAATCGTGTCTTGAGTGGAGAGAGAACGTTTGAACTTATTAACCTTGAGTGGAAGTTTCCCTACCACATTGTGAGGTTGAATAGACGTTCTGGAGCACTGGTAATTCCAGTCGGAACGTATCATCGATCGACCTCAGGTAGCGATGGTAGTATTGTCATCAATCAGGCAATCCGTGATGATGAGTTTAATCCAGACACAGAGTTTATGCCCGTAAGTGCTGGTCAAGATGCGGAACTTTATCGCATTTTAGCACATGAGAAACCAGTTATTCATGACTTAGGTGAATAGAATTGTCAAGCAAAAAAACCAGTTTGTAGAGTGTCACAATGGGGGTTGAGATTCCTTGGAATTTTTGCAATGATACCATTATGAACAAAACAAACAATCCTTACGTCAACAACCTAATCGAAATGGGTTATGATGAACAAGACGTTAAAGTTGCGTCTACGATGTTTCAAAAGAAAACTTTCCCTTGTGTCATTCATGGTCGCAAATTTGAGACTGAAGAACAATACTATGCAGAACTGCATGAGTATATGAATGGTATGTAATTTTCCTTTTTAATTCTTTCATTTTTTTCTTCAATTCGTTATCATGACTTCTCAAGAAATGTCCGCAACAATTTACAAAGGTTTGTTCACTGATGAAGAATGGAATGTGATCGATTCTGCATTGTCTGAGTATCAAGATCACTTCGATGGTAGTGATACTCCCGAAGAGATTACATACAACCGAGTTCAACAAAAAATCTCTGCAATCTTTCGTCTCACTGAGAACAACTTCTGAAACTATCATGAGCACTGCTACCTTCGCTGTCCAACCTTCGTCCTGGGTTAAGTTCGATGAACGTGGTTGCGATTGGGCGACTGATATAAACAATGCGTACAACATTGCTCGCATTTGGAAACAACAACATGGGGAAGATTGCACCATCTGGCGTGTACCTTTCGGGGGGCAACCTATCGCGTGGGTGAGCAGCAAAAACTTTCCGATGGACAGTTGACTAACCTGCACACGGTTTCGTTTTGGACCTTGAAACCGTGTATTGTATAAGAGTCAAAGGAACACACCTCACATGACTTTTGAAACTGCACTCCTCTCCTCTGGTTATGTTTATGATGCACAACCTGGAGTGTATATGAAAGAAGAAGAAAACGGAGTTCTTCACACTTACATGCAAATCGATGGTGATGTTTGGAACTACGAAAAGTACGATGCAGATGATAAGGTTCTGATGACCAAAGAGTTCACTCTCTGATCTTACTTTCCTCTCAAACATTTTTCTCTTTTTATACTGATGAAAATGACCAACACCGTTCGCATCATTGACGTGTTAGGATTGTTTCCTGAAACTAGAGGAAAAGCACGTTATGTTTCAGTCAAGACCTACAATCACGCGATGGAAATTGTAGATGAACAAAACAAACTTGGAAACATTGCAACTCTGATCAACTGGTAAAATGAAAACAACGACTGCAACTTACAACATTCGCATCGAATATCGTGATGGAACTGTTGAAGACTTCAATCGCACAATGCCAACAAAACCAAAAACACATAAGGGAATTGTTGCACAGAATGATAGATTAGTTCGGTGGGTTGATAAGTATGTTGGCAATCGTGACTGTATTCGTCACACTGTAACTCCTCTTTTTTCCTGAATCATGAACTACAATCTCAAACAACTTCGTGATCGAGTTGATCAACTCATTGCAAATCAAGGTGAAGATGCACACTGTGCCGCGTGGATTTATACGAAAGAAGATTGTCATTTGAAGGATGAAAATGGTGAGTTTGATTATGATAATGTTGTAGAAGATCCTGAAGTTCTTGAACGTATCTTCGATGATGTTGGGAACATTGATTACATTTACCAAGTGATTCAAGAGTGCGTAGATGAAGTGACTGAAGAACAAGTTATGCAACAACAACAAGAATTGATCTAAAAATGTCTTTTGTTTCTACTTTCGACCACACCAATTCAATGACTGATTCTAAACTCAACACCAAACAACTTGACCAACTGAAACTCAACTATGCTGAGATGATTGTTGAAGGTATGGATATGGATAGTCTGATCACTTTTGCGGTTGAAAGTATTGAACAAAACATCAAAGATTGGGATGAGGATGATGTCAAGGGTGAAATTCTTGACTATTATGGTGATGAAACACTTGAAGGATTGATGGAGGGATTGTGATGGGTTTTCCGAGTGTTTATTTGATTCGATTAAAACCAGCACCAAAATCTAATTTGAATTTGTATGAACATTGTTTTTTCCATAGTAAACGTGACATGGAGAGATATTTGAAAGAGAATAAATCAAATGTAAAAGATGTTCATGTTGCTAAATGGGAGGAAGTATCCTACGATGATTGAAACCAACACCACACAAAAAGACTGGGATGATTTTTGGGAATCAGTAAATGATGACCAAAGTATTCCACAAGACCGCGAATTATTTGAATCGAATGATAAGGATCGTTCGTTGACCAATGCTTATGTGGATGATGTACTTTCTGGAAAGAATATCATCTGCAAACGTGAATCACCTCTTTCTGAATAACATGCACGAAAGCACACTTGATCTATTCGTTGACCACGACATTATGATGAATTTAGAAGAACTTGCTACAAAATTTGAGGTGACAGTTGATTATCTTATGATGGAGTTTTTGATCGATGAAACTGAGACCGAAACCGAAGAAAATGAACTGGGTTGATGATTACACTGATGAAGAGTTAAGTGTAATTTACGAGACGATTTGTCGTGATTACACTACACAGTTCTTGACAATAGAAGAGAGTTTATATAAAATAGACAAGTAAGATTTTTCTCTCACTCACCCCCGCAACTGCCATGTCTATTTCAACTCCAAAGACCAAAGTTACACGTTATCGAGTTACATTAGATTTCACGGTAGATACAACTAACTGTGTCTCTCCAAATGAATGGAATTGGCATGAATTGTTAGAGTTAGAAGATGGGGAGAAAGTGAATGAGGTTTATGTCGAAAACCTCGGAGAGTATAAGATGAAGAACAAACGTAAATAGTAAGATAAGAAAGTAAAGGTCACAACCATGCGAGTTCGCTACACCAACTTCGTTGATGTTGACATTGATGCTAATGTTCAGTTCCAAGAGTTTGAGTATCTGACTGATCAAACTATTCCTGATGAATGGTTTAGTTATGCGTGGAATGTTTTCAAAGATGGAATTGATTGGACTCGATCAGGTTGTGACTTTAATAAAGATGAAGACAAAGAAAAGTGGAATAAAAACTATTATGCTTATGTGAACAATTTCCCTAAGACAAGAACAATCCCCAAACGATTTTTCAAACATTGGGGACCAGTCATCTCAAATCTTCAGTTAGGTAAGCGTCACAAATCAATCGATAATCCTAAAACGTACTTACACACGAATTATACAAAAAGACAGAAGACAAGAAAACAACCAAGAGATTTAATGCCAAAAGGTAATCTTGAAGAGTTGGCACTTATGCACTCATATAATATCAAACCAACAGTTGATATAGTACATTGGAAGAACACATATTCAGATAAGAGTGTTATTAACCAATTAGATCTTAAGGTCAGAGAGAGATTTAATATCGACGATTCATTACCTACAACTTGTTATTATACTCCGACATTGCCTGCATATTGGGAAACAAGTTATCCAACATTTTCAAATGAATATGGTGAAGAAGACAAAGATCTTAGGAAGAAATATAAACATGATGAACAGGTAAAAACGTGGAATAAGTGTTATGTGAAAGAGTTAGAATATACAGAGGAAGATAACAACTTAGTCAAGAGTTTTGATGGTTGTGATTGGGTAAGTTATGATATAGAACAATACTCAGACGTACACAGTAAGGTATATGAATTGATTCGTGATTACTCCTTGTTCAATGATAGCGATTACCATGCACTTATCAGAGAGATAGTCACACTGACGGAGACGTGTTTATGACCTAGGAGTTGCTCCGAAGTCACTCCGAATATACTGGGGAGTGTATTTAAGAGATTAAAAATAAATGTATTAAAAAACATATATGCGTGATTTATTTCGTTCGTTAAAATGTGCTGAGGAGGAGAATCTGTGAGGTCTTAAATGTGCTGAGGTCTTGTGATCTTAGCGCGCACGCTATCATAAACTCGCAAAAAAGTCAAGCACCCCCACGAAAAAAAGTCACGAGTCTCGCACATAATTACTCCGAGAATCTCCGAGAGTTGCCATAGCGTACTCATACAATGTACAATGACTCTGTGGAGTTTCAATCAGTCCCCTTAAGTTGCTCAAATGACTCAGAGTCCTTATCTACCTACCATAGATGAGTTCTAAAGTCAATAGCTCCGAACCAGTT
>CEUV01025803.1_pt1 | contig 9973 bp, 9 predicted proteins | sample 356401 | NCBI WGS metagenome assembly CEUV01 (sample SAMEA2622710, study PRJEB7988) | marine metagenome | isolation source: saline water (ENVO:00002010), including
TTCTCAAAATATTTATCATAACCAATATTATATGCTACTTGAAAAGAGTCTGATAAATCATGCGAAACCAATAAACTATTTAAAATACCATCCTCACCAAAATCCCCAACAGGGAGAGATAAATTTGATGCAAATGATATTTTGGTTCGTGAATTATTGTTAAGTAGCCGAAATTTAGCTCCTAACTCTAGATCCCCAATTTCAGGAAATAAACCCATCATATCTCCAGCACTACTAATTAAATTAGTATTGACTCTCAATTCCAATCCTTTGAACACTCCAAACCTTAATAGGGTATTTAGATATCCATTTTCTTCAAATGTCCATCCTGTTTCAATTTGGGCATTGCCTTTTTTCAGAACATAAGTGCCTTCTGTTTGGTCAGGTCTATCTGCAGATATTTGAGAAAATAATGATAAACTTAATGTTAGGGCGAGAAAATTAATTATGAGTTTATATTTCACACTACAATACTAGTCAATTACTTCCAGAATCATATCAATTTCAACAGCTATGTTTGAAGGAAGTGAGCCCATTCCAACTGCAGCACGAGTATGTTTTCCTCTTTCTCCAAAGACCTCAACAATCAAATCTGAGCAGCCATTAACAACTTTAGGATGATCTGTAAAATTTGGTGCTGCATTAACCATTCCAGTTACTTTAAGTACTCTTTTTACTTTTTTCAAGTCACCAACTGAGGCCTTAACGGTTGAAATCAAATTAATTGCTGTAATTCTTGCAGCCTCATATCCTTGATCAATTGTTAAATCAAAGCCTAATTTACCTTTAATATAATTTCCATCACTTTTAAGGGGTCCCTTACCTGAAATGAATAATAAATTTCCAGATCTTACACTGTTAACATAATTAGCCACTGGACTTGATGGAGTTGATAATTCAATTCCTAATTCTTTTAATTTTTCTTCAGGATCATAGTTAGAATCTGTTGGTGTAGCTACCGGCTCACATGCAATCATTATTAATGAAATAATGAATATGTATATAATTTTATTTGTTTTCATTTTACGAATTTTTAGAATTTTCTAATATGGATTTTATCTTTTTTGAAACGATAGTTTCTTGACCTGGAACCATCATCCAAGTTGTTATTCCGACGCTGTTTTTATCACCTACTGTCTGAATCGAAGGATCTCCATCTCTAAGTTGCTTTCTTAACTCATCAGGTGAAATTTTAAGTTTATTTTGATCCCATTTAATTCTGAGTGTAGGCACACAGTTTGCATATGCTGGTACAGAAATTTTTGTTTCTACATCACCGACTGACTTTGCTGCGTTGGCAATCAAATTAATTTGATCTTCCCACACTTTCCACTCAGCATCATGATCCCTGCTTAAATAAAGTTCAAGGGCAGCAAGCATTCCAAGGACTTCCTCTTTATTAACCTTCATTCCTCTTCCAATTGTTTCGCCCCGAGGAGGTGTGTGTAGTCTTGCTGCTTCAATATATTCTCTCTTACCAAGCAATAAACCTGCACTTTGTGGTCCTCTCAATCCCTTACCTCCTGAAAATGCAACCATATCAAAACCCATTTTTGTAAATCTGAATAAATTTTCAACTGGTGGAATATCTGCAGCACAATCAATAAATGTTGGTATATTATGTTTCTTACCTAATGCTACAAATTCTTTCCATTTAATTTCTCCTCGATCTGTATTGGCATTTAAAAACCATAACATGGCTGTCTTTCTATTAATCGCTTTTTCAAGCTCCCTAGCGGTTTTAACTTTAATAACTTTTGCTCCAACATTTGTTAATGCTTGTGCGTAACCTATGGTGTGGCTATCCTGCATAATTACCTCATTTCTCATTCCTTTTGTGTTAGGTAATTGTTTGACTTTTTGTTGATCTTTTCCACACATGACTCCAGCCATTGCGATACTCATGGCTCCAAAACATCCAGATGATACTGTTGCATATTCACAATCCAATAAGTCTGCTATTCTCTCTCCAACTTTGTCCTGTAACTCATCCAAATTAACATACTGTAGCGCACCATAATTAATTGCTTCAATTACTTCCTTGGGCATTAGAGAACCTGTCATTGAAGTATACGTTCCAGCAGCATTAATAAATGTTCTTATACCTAACTCTTTAAAGTAATCTCTTGTAAGATTGGTATTTAAATTATTTACAACATTAGTTGATGCTGTTAACTTTTCTGGTGACAAAAGGGCACCAATAAAAGGAACTGATACTAATGATTTAATAGCTTTTCTTCTTGATGGCATAACTTTTATTTTAATCTAATGCTGCAATACAGTCAATTTCAACCAATGAATTTCCTGGAACTCCACCATACGTTGCGACTGTTGTTCTTACAGGGGGATTAGGTCCAAACCTACCACGGTAAACTTCATTCATAGCTTTATAGTCAGCTAAATCAGCCAAATAAACATTGACTTTTAATACTTTTTCCATTGAAGAACCATTCTTTTCAAGTTCTTTTTGAATTTCCTTAAGAACATGATCAGTATGTGCTTTAATATCACCATCGAAGTGTGCCCCCTTTCCAGCGATATAGAGTGTATTTCCATGTTTAACCGCTCCAGAAAAAAGTGGATGTTGTTGATTTTTAACAATATCTCCTACAATTTTCTTTTTTGGATTTTCAGCAGCTTTGAGACTAGAGAGTCCAAAAATACCTGCCAATCCAATACCTAATTTTTTTAAGGCTGATCTTCTTTTATTTATTTTTTCCATAATTTAATTTTTACCACATTCTTTTTTTAATCAATTCTTTTATTTGCTCTTTGGGTACAGGCAATTCATCAATCTTATCCCGAATCCATTTTGAAAAATCTTTTTCAATTTCATCAGACCATTTATTATCTATTTGGCCTGGTGTGTACACACCTTCCTTTAATCTTGTAATCCCAAATAGATCTCTTAATCTAACGACCTCCGAAGTTATTACAACCTGTTCTGCAAGATGTGCTGGAATAAATATTACTCCCTCTTTTTTTGCTAAAACTACATCTCCAGGCATAACAGTAGCAGCTCCAATTCTTATGGGATAGTTAATACTAAGTAGCATAACTTCTGTTAAAAATGAAGGATGCCAACCTCTTACAAAAGCATTGAATCCATCAATCTCAGAAAGACCTTCTAAATCTCTACTCGATGCATTAAAAACGACTCCCGTTTTTGATTTTGCATAAATAGAATTACCTAGATTGTCACCAATCAATGTTCCATCAACAATTTTTCCAAAACCATCAGCAACATAAACATCGTGTTCAACCAATCGATCTATGGGCCAAGAATTTGTATTACCAATTTCGCCATTTTTTAAGCCTTCATTTTTTATTTGATCTGAAATATCTGGTCTGTTAGGCATATACTGAACAGTAAGTGCTCTTCCAACAAATGGTACATCATCATGTAATGGTTCCCAGCCTCCCTCAAACTGATTGTGATAGCCTTCATTTCTCAGCACGCCCCAAGCTTCCTCAATTGTCACACTTTTCATTCTTTCAAGAATATTGGCGGACACTTTTGGTCTTCCATCATCAAACCTTTCACCTTCCCAATTACTTGTTAAAGATTTCATTTGCTCAACACTTAAAGCTTGTGAAAAAGAAAAACTAAGAGTTAAACAAAATATTAAGTTTAATAAAGTATTAATTTTTAATTTTTTCATCTTATTTATTTTTTGGTTCTTTATCTCTCCACCATGTCGCAAGTGAAGATCCAGATATATTCATCCAAGGTCCAAATATTGCTGGAGCAAGTCCTACTGTTGATATTTTACCCATCTCCAAAGCTATGCCAGTAGCTAATCCACCATTTTGCATTCCGACTTCAAAAGCTATTGTTCTACAATCTTGCTCACTCATTCCAAACACTCTACATCCCCAGTAACCAAATACATATCCAAGTAAGTTATGAATTATTGCTGCAAGAATCAATAGTAACCCAATTGAGAGTAAATCATCACGACCTGCAGCAGTAATAATCATAATTATAAATCCGATCCCAGCCATAGAAATTATGGGCATTGCCTTATCCAACCATTTTGCTTTTCCATGAAAAAAATAATTGAAAATCAAACCTAACAAAACTGGAACAATTACAATTTTAAATATGCTAGTCATCATGGCAATAAAATCGATTGGAACAAATGAACCTGCCAAGGTTTTCATTAAAAATGGAGTCATAATTGGTGCCAATAATGTTGCAACCGCAGTAAGTGTAACTGAAAGAGCAATATTGGCTTTTGCAAGATATGCCATTACATTAGACGCCAAACCACTTGGTGATGATCCAATTAAAATTATGCCTGCCGCAATTTCCAATGGAAAATTAAATAATGATGCTAATGAGAATCCTAGGATTGGCATAATTGTAAACTGACACACTAAACCAATCAAAACACCCTTGGGCATTTTAATAACGCCGTAAAAATCTTTGAAACTCATAGCTGTACCCATTCCAAACATTATAATTTGTAGCAATGGGACAATTAATGTTTTGAATTGAAAACCATTATTTTCAATAAAGTACTCAGGATAATACATTGACATAGCAACAGCTGCAAATATCAAAACGGTAAATGTAAATCCTTTAAATTTTTTTGTTCCGTTGATTCCTAATGCCAAAAAAAGTAAAAAGAATATTGTACTGGGCCCTGTTTCTTCAAGATTACCTGAAAAAAATATGAATAATGTAACAGCAAGTGAAATAATTGAAATTGAGAAAAAGATTTTGTTTAAAATTTTCATAATTATTCGTTCCATAATTTATTAGAGATACCATTAAGATCATAAACAATTTGACCATCTTTAATTGTAAGCTCACACTCTAGTTTTTTATCACCTTTTATTTTTTTGTCTTTTGTATCTACAAAGCCAAATTGACCTTTTCTTAAATTTAAAATTGCAATGTCTGCCACTGAACCCACACTTAAATTTCCTAAATCATTTCTTTTAATCACTTTAGCTGCATCCCAAGTTGTTGCTGTTACAACCTCTTTTAAATTTAAACCTATATTTAAAAACTTAGACATAACATTTAGTAAATCCTTCATTCCTCTATTCATACTTCCTGTATGAAGATCCGTACTAATAGTATTTGGTTTTAATCCTTGAATTATAGCTGGAATTGCTTGAGAAAAAGCAAAACTTCCACCGCCATGACCAACATCGAAAATTATCCCTCTTTCTTGTGCTTTTTTTACAAAAGGAAAAAGCTTATTATTTGCATCAACTATTGACATTCTTCCTAAAACATTAGCATATGTGTGAGTAAAAATATCGCCTGGTCTCAATTTATTAAGAAGCAAGCTGTCTAAAGGCATTAAGGGCTTACTCCCGCCAAAATCAATCATAACGGGTACATCTGAGATTTCTCCCGCTTTAACAACTCTATCAACAGGAAGCCAGTTATATCCATTGAAATGAGCTAATTTAATACCGACGATTTCATCAGGATATTTTTTTACAATCTCAGCTGTCATTTCTGAATTCATGTCATCAATATTCTGCTCAACTGCTCCACCCTGCATACCAAAACCAACAATATTCAAAAAGGATAATACTCTTGTTTGTGACCTATCGATTACCTGATTTTTAAAAACCTCAAAATTTCTCCAGCCAGCTCCACCAACATCAACAATAGTTGTTATTCCTGACCTAAAAGAAAAACCATCAGGAGGGAGTGCAGAAAAACTATTGCTTAAATACCTATTTGGTATAGTACCATGAAAGTTGTGACTGTGGATATCAATTAATCCTGGCACAACTATAAGACCGGAAGCATCAATAACTCTTTTAGCATCTTTTAAATCTATTTTTTTACTTACTGCTACAACTTTATTTTTTGAAATAGCAATATCATAGACATCATCAATTTTATTTTTTATATCGATGACATGACCATTTTGAATAAGTATATCATAATCTTGAGATGAAATTGATAAACAAAACAGAAGCAGGATAATAGAATATTTAAGATTACTTTTTTTATTCATCTCTTTTACTTTTGTATTGGTTGTAAAATATATGGAAAAGACTAAAATTATTGAATTGAACAATAAGCGGATTAAAGTATTTTTTAACTTCAATTTTTTTCTCATCCATATCTATGATGTCATTTTCAATATCAGGTGTCGCAAAATGACTCAGTTGTTTTCTTTTCTCCATTCTGTTTAATTGTTTTTTCCCAAAATTTTCTCTTTTACCTTGAAATTCAATTCTCCATATTTTTCCTTTTCTACTATCTGCAATATACATTGATCCATCATCGGAAAATGCTATTCCCATAGGTCTGTATTTTGCATTTCGAACATTTACAATTGGATCAACTTGAGCAAAACCATCTGCAAAAATTTCATAATCTCCACTTGGCTTTCCATTCTTGAAAGGAACAAAACCTACGAAATATCCAGATTGTGGATATGGAGCCCTATTGGTTGAACCATGAAAAGCAACAAATGCTCCATTTCTATATCTTTCAGGAAATGCATCACCATTGTAGAAAACTAAATCATTTGGTGCCCAATGACCCGGAAATCCAATTATTGGATCCTTGAATTGATCACACCTTCCAATGATTTCTCCATCACCACCATATTCAGGGTTCAATAGTTTTTTGTTTTGCATTTGATCATAGTAGCAATAAGGCCAACCAAAATTATCACCCTTCTCAATTTTTATAAATTCTTCGGAAGGTAAAAGTGCACTTTCCCATTTGCTGTATTGATTTGGCCACAATCTCGCTAGATCATCTCTACCATGTCCAACTGCATAAAGAGTTTTATCAGAAGGATTCCAATTCATTGCTACTATGCTTCTTAAACCTGTTGCAAATAATTCACCGTCTTTTTGTGTTTGATTTATTTTGTCGGCTTTGAATCTCCATATACCACCATGTAAATCCAGGTCTGGACAAGGATCTCTTCCGGGTGCAAGAGGAGTTCTTTTAGGATCTTGACAAGCATTATTTGGTGCACCAAAAGGGACATATATATACCCTTCATCATCAAAAGCTAAAGGTTTTCCAATATGTTCATGTGAACCATGTTCGTGATCATCAATAACAATAATTTCGGGACTCGATTTAGGAACTAGATGATTATGATCTAGCTTAACACGGTAGATAGTTAGCTGAGAACTGTAATACAAATATCCGTTATAAATTCTAGCTGAGGTTGAATATGAGCCTCTTTGTGGAATGTGATATTTACCAAACTTTACAATTGAATCAGCTTTACCATCTTTATTGATATCTCTTATTGCCGCTAAGACTCCATCATCACTTTGTCTTCTAAACTTAACATATAAGTCTCCATTATTTTTAACGTCCATATGTCTTACCGTTTCTGCTATACTGTCAACAAATACAGTAGAAATAAATCCTTCAGGAAGATTGAGTTCTGTTGTCTTACTAGTTTGATTACATGATGAAAAAAATAAAATGGATATTAACAATGAAATTGTTAAATAGGATTGTAATTTCTTAAATTTAATAAACACAGAAATAAAAATTATTTATTTAAATTACGAAAAAATGAAGAATTACCAGGGCATGTACTTAGTGTTAATTACTATTTTAATAGTTAATTTTTCATGTAAAAATAATGAGGTTCTTTATGAAGCTAATGACTATGCATATGTCGGAGAATTCACAAGAGGATTAGAGGGTCCTGCTGTCGATAAATATGGAAACCTTTATTTTGTAAATCCATATAAAAATGGTTCAATCGGTAAAGTTGATACAAATGGAAACTTTACAGTTTTTATAGACCAACTTCCAAATAACAGTGTAGCAAATGGGATTAGGTTTGGAAATAATCAAGAGATGTTTCTTGCAGACTACACTGGTCATAATGTTTTGATTATTGAAAAGGATGAAAAAATTGCTAGCGTTTATGCTAATGATTCAACTATCAATCAACCTAATGATTTAGCAATATGCTGTGATAATTTATTATTTGCTTCAGATCCAAGTTGGAAAACTAATAGCGGTAATCTATTAAAGATAAAAGATGGTGAAATTACCTATTTAGAAGAGGATATGGGTACAACAAATGGAATTGAAGTTAGCCCGGATGAAACTAAATTATATGTTAATGAAAGTGTTCAAAAAAACATATGGGTTTATGACCTTGATTCTGATGGTAATATTTCAAATAAAAAATTATTTTACTCATTTGAAGATTACGGATTAGATGGAATGAGATGTGATAATCAGGGAAATTTATATGTAACAAGATATGGCAAAGGAACTATTGTAAAATTATCAAGTGACGGAGAGCTTTTGAGAGAAATAAAATTAAAAGGAAAAAAACCTTCAAACCTTGCATTTGGTGGAAAAGATGGGAAAACTATATATGTAACATTACAAGACAGAAGTTATATTGAAAACTTTAGAGTTGAAAATGCTGGTAGAACATTTAATCAATCACTCTTGGGTTCTCTAAATTATATTGTAACTAGTGCAACATCATCTTCATCCACATATGATTAAAAGAACTTTTCTATTTGTTTTTTTTATTTTTTTTTCATGCAATATTTCTGATGAAAAAATTTTGATTCATAATGTTAATGTAATCGATCCGTTAGATGGAATTTCCAAGAATACTAATGTTGAAATTTCAAATAATAAAATTTCAAGAGTAGGTAAAAAAACTTCAATTTTTTATTCAAAAAAAATTGATGGAAGTGGTAAATACTTAATTCCAGGATTATGGGATAGTCACGTTCACCTTTATTTCGATCAAGAGTTGGCAAAAGATATGCCTATGCTATTTTTGAAATTTGGTATTACCAGTATAAGGGATACTGGTGGAGATTTTAATTTTTTGGATAGTATAAAAAAACTTTCTGAAAAATATCCAAAAAGCTATCCTCGTTTAAAAATATCAGGCCCCTTAATTGATGGGAAATTTAACGTGTATAATGGAGAAAGGCTTCCAAATCTTTCAGTTAAGACAGAAAATGTTAAAGAAACTGAAAGTGTTGTCAATAAACTAATTGCTAGTGGAGCTGATTTCTTAAAAGCCTACGAAATGTTATCACCCGAGCAGTTTGAAATAATAATGAAAATTGCGAAAAAGAAAAAAATAAATGTAACGGGACATATTCCACTAAGTATGGATATAGAAACAGCTTCAAATCTTGGTTTAAATAGTTTAGAGCATATAAAAAATTTGGAGTTATGGGCTACTAAAGATAAAAATGAACTTTTAAAAGAAAGGCGAGGAATGATGAAAAATACACGAGATTTGAGTGGCCTTAGTTTAAGGGGGATGATTCACAGCACTCAAAAAAATTATGCAATCAATAATTTAGATGAAAATGAAACTATAAAAATATATGATGCTTTATATAAAAATAGTACATGGCAAATACCAACTATTTCAATTTATAAAGTTCCCATATATAAAATATTTAAAAGTGAGTATTGGATTGAAAATTTAAAATACTTACCAAAAAAAACTAGAGAAACTTGGAAGCAAAGAATAGATTTTTCAAATGATAAGATTGATCCTAAACAAAAAGATTTTTCAGACTGGATTCAAAAAACGACTGGTGAAATGTATGATTATGGAATTAAGTTTATGGCAGGAACAGATACACCCCTAGGGTTTTTGATTCCGGGATTTAGTCTACACACAGAATTGGAATTATTAGTCGAAAGTGGAATGAGTGAATTGGATGCTTTAAAGTCGGCAACCATTAATCCTTCCCGTTACTTTAAAATGGAAAATGATCTAGGCTTAATAAAAGAAGGTTATATAGCCGATTTAATTTTATTAAACAAAAATCCTCTTAACAACATAAAAAACACACTCGACATTTATGCGGTTATTAAAGATGGTGAAGTATATAAAGAACCCATGAGGGCAGATTGATTAACCTAGTGCAACATCAAGACTCATCATTACAATAAAGCCTGCAATCAGTCCCATGGTTGCTAAATCAGTATTACCTCCTCTTTGACTTTCAGGAA